>JAANMT010000018.1_pt1 | contig 133598 bp, 120 predicted proteins | sample 7279711 | NCBI WGS metagenome assembly JAANMT01 (sample SAMN14094538, study PRJNA606508) | bioreactor metagenome | isolation source: A lab-scale SPAN reactor treating ammonium-rich wastewater day 1 | place: Ireland: Galway | collected 2017-01-16
ATTTCGCAAAAGGCAACCCGCCATATTTCAAGGGCAAAGTTCTCGGCATGATCTTCCAGAAGCCCAGCCTGCGGACGCGCGTCTCGTTCGACATGGCGATGCGGCATTGCGGGGGCGACGCGCTGTATCTCTCTCCGAACGAGATCGGGCTGGGCAAGCGCGAATCCATCGCGGATATTGCGCGGGTGATGTCCGGTTATGTCCATGCACTGATGGCGCGGACGTTCGATCACGCGCACGTGCTGGAACTGGCAAAATGGTCCGAGATACCTGTCATCAACGGGTTGAGCGATTACAACCATCCCTGCCAGGCGATGGCGGACGCGCTGACGATCCAGGAAAAGTTCGGCAAAGCAAAAGGCTTGAACGTCGCTTACGTGGGCGATGGGAATAACGTGGCAGTCTCATTGATGCACGTCTGCGCGAAACTCGGTTGGAATTTCACGATTGCCAACCCCGAAGGGTACGACATCGTTCCGAAGGCTGTGGAGATTGCAAAGGAAATCGCGAAAGAAACCGGAAGCAAATTGACCTTCCTGCGCGATCCGCACGAGGCGGTGAAAGGCGCGCAAGTGATCTACACCGATACGTGGACCTCGATGGGACAGGAGGAGGAAACCGCAAAACGCGAGAAGGTCTTCCCGCCGTATCAAGTCAATGCAAAACTGGTCAGCAAAGCGGAGGAGGATGCGATCGTGATGCACTGTCTCCCCGCGCACCGCAATCACGAGTTGACGGACGAAGTGGCGGACGGTCCCCATTCGGTGATCTTCCCGCAGGCGCACAACCGCCTCCACGCGCAGAAGGCGATTCTGGCGCGGTTGTTTGGTGTTGGATAGATGTCATTGCGAGGAGCGAAGCGACGAAGCAATCTCCTGTGAAGCAAGAAGCCTTTCCGTAATTGGAGATTGCTTCGTGGCGCGAGGCGCCACTCGCAATGACATGATGAGGATTTCATGAACACAAAAGACTTTGTCGCATTGGAAGAACTGTACGGCGCGCACAATTATCATCCCCTCGATGTGGTGATCGAGTGGGCGGAGGGCGTGTGGGTCTATGACGTGGATGGCAAAAAATATCTCGATTGCCTGTCCGCGTATTCCGCCGTCAACCAGGGACATGTTCACCCGCAAATACTGAACGCATTGTTGGAACAGGCGAAGAAGGTCACGCTCACCTCACGCGCGTTTCGTAACGACCAACTGCCGCTGCTCTATAAGGAACTCTCCGAGATGACCGGCTACGAGATGTCCCTGCCGATGAACAGCGGAGCAGAGGCAGTGGAGACCGCGCTCAAACTGGCGCGCAAATGGGCGTACCGCGTCAAGGGCGTGCCGCGCCATCAGGCGGAGATCATCGTCGCGGAGGGCAACTTCCACGGGCGCACGATCTCCATCGTCACGTTTTCGAGCGAGCCGTCCTATCGCGATGATTTCGGCCCGTTCACGCCCGGTTTTATCACCGTCCCGTATGGCGATGCGGACGCAATCGAAAAAGCCATCACGCCGAACACCGCCGCAGTGTTGCTCGAACCGATCCAAGGCGAGGGCGGCGTCATCATCCCTCCCAGCGGATATTTGAAACAGGTTGCAGACATCTGCGAAAAGAACAACGTGCTCTTTATGGCGGATGAAATTCAAACCGGTCTCGCGCGGACGGGGAAACTGTTCGCGTGCCAGCACGAAGATGTCCGCCCCGACGCGACCATCGTGGGCAAGGCTTTGTCCGGGGGCTTTTATCCGGTCTCTGCAGTGCTTGCAGACAGGGAGTTGCTCGGTCTCTTTACGCCGGGGGAACATGGATCCACCTTTGGCGGGAATCCACTTGGGGCGGCGGTGGCGCGCGCCGCGTTGCGCGTGATCCGCGAGGAGAATCTGGCGGAGCGTTCGCGCGAGTTGGGCGAATACTTTATGGAGCAGTTATCGGAAATTCCAAGCCCGCACGTGAAGGAAGTGCGCGGCAAGGGCTTGTTGATCGGCGTCGAGTTGAAACCCGAAGCGGGAGGCGCGCGCCGATTCTGCGAAGCGATGCAGGCGCAGGGCATCCTTGCCAAGGAGACGCACGATCACGTCATCCGTTTCGCGCCGCCGCTGGTGATTGACAGGGAAACGATTGATTGGGCGCTGCCGTCCATTCGGGATGTGTTGAACATGGCGTAGGCGCGAGTTGCAGGAAACGTGTGTACGTGTGTACAGGTACGCAGTACACAAGTAGACAGGTAAACAAGGAAGTATTCACGTAACGTGGAGGATACATGAACATCGGCATTCCAAAAGAAAGAAGACCGTTCGAGGCGCGGGTGGGCTTGTCGCCGATCGGGGTGGAGATGTTGTCTCATTTGGGGCATCAGGTTTACGTCGAGCATGAAGCGGGCGTGGGCGCGGGATTCAGCGATCAGGAATATGAAAAGTCCGGGGCGCGGATCGTTTACTCCCCCGATGAAGTCTTCGCGCGCGCGGACCTGACGTTGAAGGTCGCGCGTCCAATCAAGGAGGAACTGGATTGGCTCCGTCCAAACACAACGATCGCCGGTTACCTGCATCTCGCTTCGGCTCGGCAGGATAAGGTTGAAATCCTCCTCGAAAAGAAGATCACGTCCATCGCATTCGAGCAGATCGAACTGCCCGACGGCTCGCTGCCGGTCCTGCGCCCGTTCAGCCAGATCGGGGGAAGCATGGCGGCGTCCATCGCGGCGCGCCTGCTCCAAAACAATTGGGGCGGCAAGGGAATCCTGCTTGGCGGTGTGCCGGGGGTGCCGCCTGCCGAGGTGGTCGTTCTCGGAGGCGGCGTGGTCGGGACCTATGCAACGCAAGCCTTTCTCGGGTTGGGCGCGCATGTGACCGTGATTGACAAGGACATCAACGCCTTGCAGGACATCTACAACCGCTTCCCTTCTGTTGTGACCATGATCTCGATCCGGCGGAATATCGAAAAAACCACCGCGTATGCAGATGTGGTCGTCGGCGCGGTGCTGGTCACCGGTGAACGCACACCGATCCTCATCACCCGCGAGATGATGCGCAGGATGAAGCCGCGTTCCGTTTTCATTGACGTGAGCATTGACCAGGGCGGATGCGCGGAAACCTCGCGTCCGACCACGCACGAACTCCCGACCTTTGTGGAAGAGGGCGTCATTCATTATTGCGTCCCGAACATGCCCGGTGTGGTGGCGCGCACTGCCACGCACGCGTTCGTCAATGCGGCGATGCCCTACATTCGGGAGATCGCAAATCTCGGCGCCGAGCAAGCCATGGCGAAAGACCCGGCTATCGAGAAGGCGGTCAATACGCACGCGGGAAATCTCGTTCATCTTTCGCTGCTCTCGAACGGAGGCTAGGATGGACTGGAACAGCATCTACCAATCGCGCATCGTGACCGCGGAAGAAGCGGCGCGCGCCGTCAGATCCGGGAACCGTGTCTTTCTCACCGGGAACGTATCGGTGCCACAGAAAGTACTCGCCGCCCTGGTCGAATACGCTCCGAGCCTTAGCGACGTGGAGATCTGCCAGGCGCTGACGGTGGGTCCCGCCGATTACGTCGGACCCGCCATGGAAGGACACCTGCGCGTCAATTCGATGTTCATCAGCGCGAACATCCGAAAAGCCGTGCAGGAGGGGCGCGCCGACTTCACCCCCGTGCTGCTTTCCGAATTCCCGCTTCTATTCAAACGCGGACACCTGCCCCTCGACGTCGCGATCATCCACGTCTCGCCGCCGGACGAGCATGGTTTTTGCAGCCTGGGCGTGGAGGTGGGACTCACAAAGTCGGCGGCTGAGACGGCAAGGATCATCATTGCCGAAGTAAACCAGCAAATGCCGCGCACCCTGGGAGATTCGTTCATCCACGTCAGCCGCCTGAACCACATCATTCCCGTCAACTATCCCATTCCAGAGATGGCGATGACGGAGGACGGCAGTTCCGAGGTCGTGGAAAAGATCGCCGGGTACATCTCCGAACTCATCCCCGACGGCGCGACCATGCAATTGGGCATCGGCGCCATCCCCGACGCCGTGCTGAAATTCCTGCTGGACAAAAAGGACCTCGGCGTGCATAGCGAATTGTTCTCCGACGGCGTGATAGACCTGGTCAACGCCGGCGTGTTGACCAACGCGCGCAAATCGCTTCACCCCGGCAAGATCATCGCCGGGTTCATGCTCGGGACCAAACGCCTGTACGACTGGTCGGACGACAACCCGCTCATCGAACTGCACCGCACGGAATACGTCAACGACCCGTTTGTGATCGCGCAAAACGAACGCATGGTCGCCATCAACTCCGCCATCGAAGTGGACCTCACCGGGCAGGTCTGCGCGGACAGCATCGGTCCAAAACTCTATAGCGGCGTGGGCGGTCAACTCGATTTCATCTACGGCGCCTCGCGTTCGAAGAACGGCGTACCGATCATTGCCCTGCCCAGCACGACGACGCTCAAGGACGGAACGATGGTCACGCGCATCGCCGCCTTGCTCAAACAGGGCGCGGGCGTTGTCACCAGCCGCAACCACGTGCGATACGTCGTCACCGAATACGGCGTCGCCGACCTGTACGCCAAAACCATCCGCCAGCGCGCACGTCAATTGATCGGCATCGCCCACCCCGATTTCCGCGCCAACCTCGAAAAGCAGGCACAGGAATTGCATTATTTGTAAACGTGCGTGCTTGTGTACGTGTATACTTGCGTACACCAGGAAAAACGTACACAGGTAGACAGGTATGCAGGCAAGCATGGAACCGAGGCATATACCCGAATGACACGCAAAACGAAGATCGTCGCAACCATCGGACCCGCCAGCCAGGACGAGGACATCCTGGAAAAACTGATCGAGTCGGGGATGAATGTCGCCCGCATGAATTTCTCGCACGGCACGCACGAGGAACACGCCGAGCGCATCGTCCGCATTCGCAGGGTCGCAGAAAAACTGGGCAGGTCGGTGGGTATCTTGCAGGATTTACAGGGACCTAAGATCCGCATCGGTCAATTGGACGAACCCATTCAACTGACCGAAGGCGAGACCGTGATCCTCTACGCCACCGGAACCACGCCGCCCGGGGACGGCGAGACCAAGATACCTGTGGATTTTCGCCAACTCTTCGCTTCCGTGCGGACCTCGGAGCGGCTCCTGCTCGACGACGGACGCCTCACCCTCGAAGTCCTCTCCGTCAAAGACCGCAACGCGCTTGCCGCAAAAGTCCTCATCGGCGGACCGTTGTCCTCCCACAAGGGCATCAACCTGCCGGGCGTCCAACTTCGCATTTCCGGCTTCACCGAAAAGGACGAGGCGGACCTGGCGTTTGGTGTCTCGCAGGACGTGGACGCCGTCGCCATTTCCTTCGTGCGCACGGCGGAGGATGTTAAAAAGGTACGTTACGCAATGGAACGCCTCTCCGACGGGAAGCGTTTGCCGATGCTGATCGCAAAACTGGAAAAACCCGAAGCGGTGGATAACCTCGACGCCATCCTCGACAACGTGGAAGGCGTGATGGTGGCGCGCGGCGACCTGGGCGTGGAACTCCCTCCCGAACGCGTGCCCGCCCTGCAAAAGCACATCATCCGCTCGGCGAACGCGCGCGCCAAGCTGGTCGTCACCGCCACACAGATGCTCGAGTCCATGATCACGAATCCGCTTCCCACACGCGCCGAGGCTTCGGACGTCGCCAACGCCGTCTTCGACGGCACCGACGCGGTAATGTTGTCCGCGGAAACGGCTTCAGGGAAGTACCCGGTCGAGGCGGTCCAGATGATGGATCGAATCGTGCGGGAGGCGGAGAAGCATTTCCTCGAGTGGGGAACGGAGCAGGCGGTCCTCGGTTTCGAACAGAGCGACGCGGCATCCATGGCGCGTGCCGCGCAGGCGCTCGCCAACGACAAGAACGTCGCGGCGGTGGCGTGTTTCACCACGCGGGGACGCACCGCCTGGCTGATGTCCAAGATACGCCCGCGCGTGCCGGTTCTGGCGTTCACTCCCGACCCGATGACTTTTCGATTGTTGTCGTTTTTGTGGGGGGTGCGCCCCAGGAAAGTGGACTTCGCCAACTCGCTCGAAGAAATGCTGGATTACCTGGACGCCGCCTTGTTGCGTTCGAACGTCGTCAAGGCGGGAGACCAGGTCGTCCTGGTGTGCGGCTATCCCGTCGGCGCAGTCCGCCCGCCGAACATGGCGTTGTTGTATACCGTCGGGGAACGGTAGCGAATCTCACTTCAGCCAGAGGTACTGATAAGGCTCCAGTTCCAACGCGACCCTTCCCTTTTCGGAGGGGTATTCCCTTTGCGTCAAAAGGTCGGCGCGAACCTTGAGCGACCGTTTCGGTTTGTAGGATATCTTCTGCGCCTTGTCGCTCAGGTTTTGGAAGACCAGGATCGTTTCGTCCTCATAGGTTCTGCGATACGCGGCGACGCTGTCGTTGTTGCAGTCAATCCATTCGAACTCCCCCCACCCAAAAGCGTGATGTTCCTTCCTGACCGCGATCATGTGCCGGATGACATTCCACATGGAAAACGTGTCCCTGCGCTGCGCCTCCACGTTGACCTTCGCGGGACTGTACACGTCGTCGTCAATCACCGGCGAATACAAGGACTGCACCGGCGCCTCGGAAAACCCCGCGCTTGCCTCCGCGTTCCATTGCATCGGCGTGCGGACGCCGTTTCGATCCGGCAGCCAGATGTTATCCCCCATTCCGATCTCGTCGCCGTAATACATGATCGGCGAACCGGGGAGGGTGAACAATAGCGAGTGGGCGAGTTCGATCTTTCTGCGGTCGTTATCGAGCAGGGGGGCGAGGCGGCGACGGATACCGAGGTTAAGTCTCATGCGCGATTCGGGGGCGTATTGTTCCCACATCCACTGGCGCTCCTCCTCGGTGACCATTTCCAGGGTCAGTTCATCGTGATTGCGAAGGAAAATGCCCCATTGATTGGTCTCGCGCAGGAAGGGCGTTCGCCCCATGATCCAGACCAGTTGGGTGCGGTCCGCCTTTCGAATGGACATGAAAATGCGCGGCATGATCGGGAAGTTGAAACCCATGTGGAATTCGTCGTCGCCGTCGCCGAAATAGGGCAAAAGGTCTTCGGGCCACTGGTTGGCTTCCGCCAGCAGGACGCGCCCCGGATAATTGACGTTGATGAATTCGCGGATCGTTTTCAGGTAGGCGTGCGTTTCGGGCAGGTTCTCGCAACTTGTACCTTCGCGCTCGAAGAGATACGGCACCGCGTCGGCGCGGAATCCATCCACGCCCAGGTCGAGCCAGAAACTCATGATCTTCATCATCTCTTCCTGTACGAGGGGGTTGTCGTAGTTCAGGTCCGGCTGCGACGAGTAGAAACGATGCCAGTAATATTGCTTCGAGGCTTCGTCCCACGCCCAGTTCGATTCCTCGGTATCCGTGAAGATGATGCGCGCGTCGCGATAGGTCAGGCTGGAATCGCTCCAGACGTAGTAATTGCGGAAGATGGAGCGCGGGTTGGCGCGCGCAGCCCGGAACCAGGGATGCTGATCGGAGGTGTGATTCAGGACCAGGTCCGTGATGACGCGCAGTCCGCGTTCGTGGGCGGCGTTGATCAGGGCGATGAAATCGTCCAGGTTTCCGTACGAGTGGTGGACGTCGTAGTAATTGGCGATGTCGTAGCCGTCGTCCTTCAGGGGCGAAGGGTAAATGGGCAGGAGCCACAGGCAGTCCACGCCCAGTTCCTTGATGTAATCGAGTTTTTGGGTCAGCCCGCGCAGGTCGCCGTGACCGTCGCCGTCGCTGTCGTAAAAAGCGCGCACGTACACTTCGTAGAAGACCGCGTCCTTGTACCAGAGTGATTGATGATCCATGGTTATCGTCCGTTTCGAGGGTGAATGTTCTGTGTGGCGCAGGATGACGTCCTGCGCTACGTCGTTGACCCGGCCTGCAGCGCCAGGTCAATGAAGACCGCCGCGGTCCAGCCGAAAATGGGAGCGGCTGTCGCGGGCGGTTCGCCTGTCAGGGAATTGTAGTATTCGCGGATGCCCGGCTGACTGGCGATCAAGTTCAGGGTTTTATCGCGCAGCTCGACCGCAAGTTCGCGTTCGCCGATCCTTTGCAATGCCTCCACAAGGAAGTAATTGACATTTGCCCAGACGGGCCCGCGCCACATCCTGTCGGGGCTGAATGCGGGGTCGTTATATGCGACGGTGGGCAGTCCGTACGCTCCCCAAAATTCGAGTGGGTCTTTCAGGCGCGCCAGGAGGCGTTGCGCGATTTCGCCCGGCAATCGGCCCGTCCACAATGGAAAAAGGTTGAAGGGCGTCGTGACGGGGATCGGTTTTTCATCTCGCAGCGCGCGGAACGATCCCGCCTCTTCATCCCACAAGTCTTCGATCATGCGATTCACAAGCGACCTCGATCTTGCGCGCCATTCATCCGCCTCCGCGCCCCTGCCGAGGATCTCCGCCACCTTCGCAAGCGAATCCATTTGAATGACAAGATAGGTGTTGATATCCGGCGATTCGACGGGCATCCCCTGATCCCAAAGCGGACTGTCGTCCAGCCCGGAGGAGTAGGGATGTGTGTATTGCACGATGCCGTCCCTGTCGTCGTCGTTGTGCTCGAACCACCAGGCGTTTTCGCGCTTCAACGGTTCGTATATTTCCTTCAAGAACCCGGCGTTCGGGTCGGTCTCGTGAACCTTCAATGCCGCCCACGCCAGGATGGGAGGCTTCGTCACCCGCGCGTGGATGGGATGACCGATCTCGAATACCGCGCCCTCGTCGAAGATCGCATCGGGCAGCATCCCGTCGGGGAGTTGGTTGTCCAGCATCACGCGGATCTGATCGCGCGCCAGTTCCGGGTCAACGTGACGGAAGGCGATGGCGTGCAGCGCGCTGTCCCACAACCACGCGCCCACGTAAAATGCCTTGGTCGGCATCATGGCTTCGCGGGTCACACATCCCTTTGGGCTGACCAGATTGTTCGCCATGATCCACCAGGCGTATGCGTATTTTTCGCGCCAGCGCTCGGGGACCTCCGGCGCGCGCTCGAACCATTTTTCCCAGCGGGCCCGCGCGTTATGCTGTATGACCGTGAACGGCGACTGCGGAGGAAAGTCTTCATCCCCAATGTGGAGCGTGATCGAACAATCCGTTTCCGTCCGCACGATGAATTCCACAACGTGGCTGTCTTCGCCTCCCTGCGCGCGATTGATCTTCGCCCTGCCGTTGCTCACATTCCAGATAACGTTGCGCACGTTTCGAATCGCCCCGCCTGAATCGGCGGCATGCCAATGCGTGGGGCGCGTCCGAAACCGAAGCCCGGCGGTTACATGATCCGGCGCGCCGATCGCCAGCGTCTCCTCATCTTGAAATGCCAGGCGAAAATCGCCGATGCGGGTTTGAAAGCGAATCATCTCAGGCGATGTGTGAATTTGGAACTCCAACGGATCTCCCGCCTCGTCAACGAAATGCAACTCGTCAATGAATGGAGGGCGGCGCAGGTAACTTTCGATGCCCGGTTCGACGCGGATGAGACGTTCCGCGAGTTTTACGAACAGGGCCGGCTCGTCGAGGCGTTTATACACCAGCAGCCGCGAGCCGCGGTCGCTGAAAGGGACGCGCGTAACGTCAATTTTGTCCTGAAGAAGATTCAACAGCGGCGTATTCAATTGGCTCTATCGAAAACGATCCAATTTCAACGTCCCGAAGGCGAAGCGGGTTGGAGTCGGACGCCCGCCTTCGGAACGTTTGCATATCCAACTATCCTTTGACCGCGCCAGCCAACATGCCGCGCACAAAGTACCGCTGGAGACTGAAGAAAACGACCATGGGCAGCAACATGGAAAGGAACGCGGAGGCGGTGAGCAACTGCCAGCCCGCGCCCAGCGACGTGACCATGTTGCTGATCTGATAGGTCATCACGGGCGTCGTGCCGCCCAGGAAAACCAGCGCGACGAGCAGGTCGTTCCACACCCACAGGAACTGGAAGATGCCGAGAGACGCAATCGCAGGCATGGCGAGAGGAATGACCATCCGGTAGAAGACCGTCCAGTGGGAGGCGCCGTCAATATAGGCGGATTCGAACAGGTCGCGCGGGAGCGAGCCGAGGAAATTCCGCATGAGGTAAATGGCGTACGGCATCCCGAACCCGGTGTGGAAAAGCCAGACTCCGAGGAACTTCCCGTTCAAGTCCAGTTGCGCGTAAATCCGCGAGATCGGCACCAGGGTCATTTGAAGCGGGACGACCTGCAAGCCGACCAGGATCGCGAAGAGCGCGAAGCGTCCTTTGAAGTCGAGCCACGCGAACGCGTATCCCGCAAACGCCGCGAACAGAATGGGCAGGATGGTCGCCGGTATGGTCACGATCAGGCTGTTGATGAAAGCGCGTCCCATGCCGCGCGGGTTGAGCAGGTCCCTGGTGTCGCAATACAGGTCCAGGGAGGCGACGCCTTCGGCGCAATCCTGCTGGTACGTTCGCGTGCCGCGATAACCGACGAGCGCGTCCACGTAGTTGCTGAAGGTAAAACGGGGTTGGATATCAACGCCCGATATTTGCTTGAGGTAGACCACGATGTTGGCGGCGGTTTGCGAATCGGGAACCGGGACAGATTGCATGTGCGGCTGACCGTTGATCTCCCTGTTCAGGGAGTCAAGGAGTTGGAGCGAGCGCGGAAAGTCGCGGATCAGTTCCGGGCTGGTCAGATCGGCGTTGGGCAGGGCGGTCCCATCCTCGCCGTGGCAGGCAGCGCACGATTGGGCGTATTCCTGGGAACCGCGCGGCGCCGAAAACACCGTCCACCAGCCGGAGGTGTTGATCGCCTGCACGGGTCTCAGGGACGTGACCAGCAAGCCCAGCGTCGGCACGACCCAGATCACGATCATCAGGATGATGATGAAATGGATGGGTATCCTGTTCAATAACCTGTTGATGCGGTCGCGGTTCATCGGAGCTCCTCCTGCACGAGAAAGCGCTTCACGTTGAAGTAAATGAATGGGATGATCGCGAGGACGAGAATGACCGCCACCGCCGTGCCGCGCCCCACGTTGAAGTTCTTGTACATTTCCGTGTACATGCGGTTGGCGATGACATCCGTGCCAAAATTGCCCCCGGTCATCACGTAAACGATGTCGAACAATTTAAGCACGTTGATGACCATCGTCGTGACCACGACCGTGATGGTCGGCATGATGATCGGCACCATGATCCTCCAGAAGATCGTCCATTCCGTTGCCCCGTCCACGCGCGCCGCCTCGATGATCTCGTCCGGCACGGCTTTCAGCGCGGCGGCGAGGATCGTCATGCAGAAGCCCGTCCAGATCCAAACACCCACGACGATCAGGGCAACCGTGTTCCAGTGCGGCACGGTCAGGAAGGCGACGGGCTGCCCGCCCAGCGAGGTAATGATGGAGTTCAACAAGCCGATCTGCACCTGCTGGGTTCCATAATCGTAGACGAACTTCCAGATGACGCCCGCGCCGACGAAGGAGATCGCCATCGGCATGAAAATGATGGACTTTGCGAGCGCCTCATACTTGACCCGGTCTGCCAGCACCGCAAAAGCCAGTCCCAGGCTGACGGTTCCGCTCACCATCAGCACGATCCATTTGAGCGTGTTCCCGTACGAAGACACCCAAAACGTGCTCCAAAAAGAGGAAAACGAACGGGTGTCGAATTCAGAGGTCAATGCGTAGCGATAGTTCTCGAACACACCCCAGCAGGGATTCCCCTCCGAGCAGGTGGTCGCGGCTGAGGCAGTTCCGTTTCCGTTCTTGAAACTCAACGAGATCGTGTTGATCATCGGATAAACGATGAACATGGACATGATCAACAACGCCGGCAGAAGATAAAGCCAGGGCGCGAATTTGCCCTGTTTCATGATCGTGGGGACGGTACGCGCAGCCATTGAGCCTCCTTTTTGTCGGGAATTAATACGGGGGACGCCTAGATCGGGCGTCCCCCGTATTATATTGTATTGCCGCTGATTACTTCAAGGCTTCCGCCTGGACCGCGGCAACCGAGGAAAGTATCGCGTCAAGATCGCCGCCATTGACAAAGTCTGCGATGGCTTTGAACTCGGCGCTCCCAAAGCCGCCAGGGATCGTATCGCCGATGTCCGGCGTGAATCCCTGCGTCGCGTAGAAGGCTTCCGCCTTCTTGATCAGCGACGGGTCGGTGTAATTGCCAGCCGCGCCCTTGTTCGGCGAGAGGTCGAAACCGGCTTTCGCCCAGTTCGCACCGCCATCGGGCGACGAGAGATACGACACCAGCGCCTGGACGGCGGGCTTGTTGCTGAATGCCATCATCCAGTCCGAGCCGCCCTGCAGACCTTTGGCGCCCGGCACGACGAAGAAGTCATAATCCGTGCCGAATACCAGGTCGGGGAACTGCTTCTGGATCTCGCCGCCGGCAAAACCGGACTGTTTGACCATCATGGCTTCGAAGGGATCGCTGAACGGTTTGTAGATCGCGTCCAGGAAGCCGGTCGAGAGGGTCCCCTGCGCGCCGCCGACGGTGTATTTCGGATCCATCGCCCATTTGCCGTAGGTTTCGTAGGCTTGGGCAACGCCCGCGTCGTTATAGGGAACCGTGCCGTTGATGATGTTCATAACGTATTCGGGACCCTGCTGGACGAGAAAAATGTCCTGGATGAAGTCGGAACCCGTCCAGCCGGTGGCATCGCCGGATTCCAGACCCATGGACCACGGCACGTGTCCATCCGCTACCATCTTCTCGACGAGCGCATCCAGTTCATCCCACGTGGTCGGAACGGTGTAGCCGAGCGCCTCGAAGTTCGCCGGGCTGTACCAGATGATGGTCTTGATGTCGGACTTTACGGGCAAGCCGAGCCATTTGCCGTCAATCACGCCCGGGTCAATCGCGCCGGGGATGTAGGCATCCTTGTTGGCTCCAAGCGTATCCATCGCGATCAGTTTGTCCTTGTACTGGTTCAGTTGCGTCACGTTCCAGAAGGCGATATCGGGCGGAGTGCCAGCCTGGACGCGGGTGTCGAGCAGCGCCTGGTCACGCGTGGATTCGGGCTTAAGCACGATCCCGCAGGTATCAACGAGAGGCTGAAGAATCTGGTTAAGACGCGCTTCTTCCTGCCCGGACCATTGGTACAACATGCTGATCTCATCGCCAGCCTGCGCGCCCTTGCACATTTCAGCGGACGCGCCGCCGGAGGGCGCTTCCGTGCCTCCGCCGCACGCCGCCAATACCAGGGAAGCCAGGATAAGCAGGCTTACGAGAGTCAATGGGAAACGAGTTTTCATTTTTCTCCTCTTTCGTAAATATTTGGGATGACAATTTTTAGCACGAACTTTGTTTCGGTCTATTCGACAGGCGACCACCTCCTTCCAGGAATCATCGTCAACCACCGCTTTACACCGGTCTGCAAGATTTGCGAATGACCAATTCGGTATCGAGGATGATCTGTTGATGTATGTTTCGAATATCGTCGTGGATCAGGTCCAATAGAAGCGTGCAGGCGCTTGTGGCAATCGACTCCGCCGGAAGTTTGATGGTCGTAAGCGGCGGATCGGAATATTGCGCCCAGGGGATGTCGTCGAACCCAATCAGCGATACGTCGTCCGGTATGCGCAGATTCGCCTCGCGCAATGCAAATTTGGCGCCGATCGCCACATTGTCGCTTGCGATGAACGCGGCTGTAAACCGTTCCCCGCCTTGCAATAGCGACTTCATGCACCGATACCCGCTCTCCGGGTCGAAGTCCGCATATCGGATCAAACTCTCGTTGACGGGAATTCCCACTCTCGTCAACGCGTTTCTGTATCCACCCACGCGCTCCGGGGTGGCGGTGTATTCGAGCGGGGCGCTCGAGATGCAGGCGATGTTTCGATGTCCCAGTTCCACCAGGTAGGAAGTCGCCTTTTCCGCCGCTTTGACGTTATCCACATCCACGAAGGGCAGGTTCAAGTCCACCACGTTTCCCATCAGGACGGTCGGAACCTCCACGCTTTCCAGCGCCTTGAGCGCCCTATCGTCCAGGCGCGGGGTGGAGAGGATCATGCCGTCTATTCTCTTGGTATGCGCCAGTTCGAAGTAGGCGGATTCCTGGTGTTCCGTTTCCACCCAGTCAATCAGGATGCGAACGTTTTGTTTTTTGGCTGTTGAGAGCAAACCGCTGATGATCTTTGGCAGAAAAGCGTCGGTCGCAATGTGATGCTGGGACCGCGTCAGCACCAACCCGATTGCCTTCGTACGGCGGCTGGCAAGCGCCTGCGCGGTTGCATCCGGCACGTATCCCAATTCTTTTGCGGCTTCTATGACCTTCTGGCGCGTTTCGGAACTGATCTGTATTCCCCTCACATCGTTCAATACGAGAGAGACGGTTGTGCGGGAAACGCCAACCTTTTCGGCAACATCCTTGCTTGTGACACGTTTTCGTTGCAAGGTCATCTCTCCTTTTACTAAAACGCGTTAGTAACGCGCGTTAGTAGTTTAGCAACTTTTCCCCCCTTTGTCAACCATGGGTCAATATTTTAAGATTGTTCAAAGCTGGAGAGGACCAGACCGATACCGATCATCGCGCCGCCAGCCAAAAACAGCGGCGTGATTTGTTCCCCTAGAAAAAGCCATCCCAAAAACGTCCCGACCACGGGTTGGGCAAAGAACGTAAGCGAAGCCGTCCCGGCCTCCAGGATCACGAACGCATTGTTCCACAGGATCATCCCCAGCGCGGTGGCAATGATCCCCAGAAACAGAACGCCTCCGACCACCCCGAGGCTGATCTCTCCGACCCCGACCGTATTCAACTCCCAAACCCCGACCGGCAACGCCACGGGCAGTCCGCCTGCCAACGCAATGACACTGAAGGTCAGAACATCGAGGCTTTGGGTGACTTTCCGCACCAGGACGGAATAAAAAGCCCACGTCACTGCCGCGCCCAACAGGAGGATATTCCCCGCGAACAGTTCGGGGTCGAGTTGCGCGCCGCGCGGGTCAATGACTGCGACCACGCCCAGCGTCGCGAGGAGAAGCGCGATCAGCCTGCGGAGGGTGATCCTCTCGCTGAGCAGCATCCACGCGAAGAGCAGGACGAATGACGGAGTGGCGGAGGTCACCAGTGACCCGTTCGCGGCGGTGGAGAGCTTCGTCCCGATGAATTGCATGCCCAGCGAAACGCCATATCCAACAAAACCAACCGCAACCACCTCCCGGAATTGCCGATGTGAAACCTGCGGCAAACCGCGTATTACAAGCACAATCCCCAGCGTGAGCATCCCCAGAATCAGGCGCAACGTCACCAGGAGGAACGGCGGGATGATTTCCAGCACCGCCTTGCTGACCACGTACATCCCGCCCCAAATGGATGCCGCGCCCAACCCACACAAAAGACCGACAAGGGTTCTGTTCATAAGGCGGGGATTATAACGGCAGGCTGATTACCTTACACTTCGCGAAGCACACTGAAAGCGCTAATTCTGATGGTCTGTTCGGCAAAAATCCTAATAATCCGCGCACATCCGCGTTTTCCGCGTCCTAAAACCAAAGTGTAAGATGATCAATCGTAAGATTTGCTTTGCCTGATCCTTTTGATCTCCCCTCTCGCCTTCTTCTCTTTCAGCCGTTTTTCCCGCGCTGCTTTCGTCGGCTCCGTCCTTGCGCGCGCCTTCGGCTTCGACAGGGATTTGCGCGCCAATTCTACAAACCTGCGGATCGCGTCCGCCCGGTTCTGTTCCTGCGTGCGGAATCGCTTCGCTTCGATCATCAAAATCCCGCCGCTCGACACGCGCTTACCCGCAAGGGAGATCAGCCGCGCTTTCGCCTCCTCCGGCAGGGACGAAGAGCGCACGTCGAACCGCAACTGCGCCGCCGTCGCAACCTTGTTCACGTTCTGCCCGCCGGGCCCCGAGGCGCGGATATATTCGAATTGCAATTCGCGTTCGTCAATGTGAAAGTCTGGTGTGATTTCGAGCATAAGAAACACCCCTCTCCGTGTCGCGCTGAGCGGAGCGCCAGTGAAATCGAAAGCGGGAGAGGGGCAGAGAGTGAGGTCGGGGGGGGTTAGAACATCAGGGCGTTGATCCTGTCAATCAATTCGGGGGCGGGCCTGAGGTCCGATTCAGTGAGGCGGTTGAGGGGCGTGTCCACGAGAGTATACGTTTCATCCAACGCAGGCTTGGAGGTGTTCACGTAGATCAATCCCGTCACCAGCCAATTGTTCTGCTGCGCCTCCTCGAGCACGCGCAGAGCCTCGAAGCGGTTCGTCGGGTCGTAATCGTTTTCGAGGTTCTTCAGGATGACGATGGAACCGTCGTGCATGGTCACCTCGCGGATCTCGCCCTCCTTCATCTCCTCTTCGAGGATGATCTCGTTGCGCGGCGCGATGTAGGTGATGTCGTGCAGGGGTTCCTCGTGATCCTTGCCCCAGGCGTACGAGTGATAGGCGTTATCCTGGTTGTTGAACGTCACACAGGGGCTGATGATGTCCAGCACTGCAATTCCCTTGTGGGCAAACGCGGCTTTGAGCAGTTCCTTCACCTGCTTGGGGTTGCCCGCAAAGGAACGCGCCACGAACGTTGCATTCGAGACGATGGCTTCCATGCAAATATCAACCGGCATGTAAGGGTTGGTGCCTTGCTTCTTGAGTTGCAAACCCTTCTCGGCGGTGGCGGAAAACTGCCCTTTCGTAAGCCCGTACACGCCGTTGTTCTCGACGATGTACACCATGTTGACGTTGCGGCGCATGACGTGTTTGAACTGACCCATGCCGATGCTGGCGGTATCGCCGTCGCCGGAAACGCCGAGCCCCTTCAACGTGTGATCGCCAAACAGCGCGCCGGTCGCAATCGAGGGCATGCGCCCGTGCAGGCTGTTGAAACCGAATGAACGGTTCAGAAAATACGTGGGGCTTTTGCTAGAACAACCGATACCGCTAAACTTGATGATATGCTCAGGCATCACGCTCATCTCGTACATCGCGGCGATGATCTGGCTCGAGATCGAATTGTGACCGCATCCCTGGCAGAGTGTGCTGGGGTTGCCGCGATAATCGTTCTTGGTCAACCCAAGCAGATTTACATTGGCAGGCGCGCCCGCCATGGGGAGTGGTTGTGTCATTGGTAAATACTCCTTTCTCTCTTATTTCTTCCGGCTGGACGTTTTCTTCGCGGTGGATTTCACGCCGCTCGTTTTCTTTCGAGCCGGCTTCGCCGCCTCTTTGCCTGGCGTTGTCCTGCGCGGCGTTGATCCGGCCTTCGACTTCGCCCCAGCCTTTCCAGCGTCATACTTCGCCAAAATTCCCTCGCGCACCCACCTGGCGGAGGCCGGCAAACCGTCGCCGTACGCAACGGACTTGAACGCCCCGGCATACTGCGGATACTCAGCGGACAGGATCTGCTTCATCTGCCCGTCGCGATTCATCTCGACGACGAATATTTGATCGTACCTGCCGATGAAATCCCCCACTTCATCGGTGAAGGGCAGCGCGCGCAAGCGCATGAAATCCGCCTTGATGCCATGCTCCGTTTCGAGATGATACATTGCCTCGGTAATGGCGGCTTCCGTCGAGCCGTAGCTGAGGATGCCGACCGCCGCGCCCTTGTTCTCTCGCAGGATGGGCGCCGGCACATACTTGCGGGCGGTCTCGTATTTTCTCCTCAGGCGATCCATGTTGCCGAGCCAGACGCGCGCGTCCTCGCTATAACGGGCGTTCTCATCGTGACCGGTGCCGCGCGTGAAATACGCGCCCAGGGGATATTTGTTGCCCGGAATGGTGCGATAGGGAATCCCATCCCCGTCCTTGTCGAGGTAGCGCGCCCAGTTGCCCTTGAGTTCCTCGAGGTCCTTTTCCCAAAGCACCTTGCCGCGGTCCATGGGCGTATCGGGATATTTGAACGGTTTGGACATCCACTGGTTCATGCCCATATCCAGGTCGCTCAGCACGAAGACCGGCGACTGCATCCGCTCGGCAATGTCGAAGGCTTTCCAGCCGAATTCAAAACACTCATACACGTCGCCGGGGAACAGGATGATGGACTGCGTATCTCCGTGACCGATGGAGTTGACAAAGGTCAGGTCGCCCTGCGAAGTGCGGGTGGGCAGACCTGTGCTTGGACCGATGCGCTGCACGTCCCAGATGACCACCGGCACCTCGGCGTAATAGGCAAGACCCGAGAACTCGGTCATCAGGCTCAGGCCGGGACCGGAGGTGGAGGTCATCGAACGCAGTCCGCCCCAGCCCGCGCCGATCGCCATGCCGATCGCGGCGAGTTCGTCCTCCGCCTGGACGACCGCGTACGTCTGTTTGCCATCCTCGCGTTTGCGAAGCATGGGAAAGTAATCGTTCATGGCTTCCGCCAGCGACGAGGCGGGGGTGATGGGATACCACGCCACGAATTGCACGCCGCCGAAGATCGAACCGATCGCGGCGGCAGTGTTGCCGTCCGCCATGATCATGCCGTGAGTCTTCTCCATGGGTTCGATGTAGTACGGATCCTTCTTTTCGAGGTTCGCCTGCGCCCATTCCGCGCCAGCCTTGACCGCGCCCATGTTCATGTTGATCGGCTTCTGCTTGCCCTTGAAATGGAAGTCCAGCGCGGCTTCGATCTTGTCAATCTCGATGCCGATCATCTGCGCCAGCACGCCTACATAGACCATGTTGCCTACGAGTTCGCGAAAATCGTTCGGCACGTTCGGGTCGTCGCGCACGATCTTTTTGACCGGCATGGGATACACGGCGACGTCCGCGCGGGTAATGGGCTGCTTGATGTCGTCGGCGTAGAAAAAGGCTCCGCCAGGCGCGACAGACGCCAGGTCCCGCGCGAACGAATCGGGATTCATCGCCACCACGATCTCGTTGATCTCGCGGCGGGCTGTGAATCCATCCCTGCTGATGCGGATCGTATACCAGGTGGGCAGGCCCTGAATGTTGGAGGGGAAAAGGTTCTTGCCCGAAACCGGCACGCCCATCTTGAAGATCGCGCGCAGGAGGGTATTGTTGGCAGTGGAACTGCCGGAGCCGTTCTTGGTGCCAACAATGATCGAGAAATCGTTTACTACTCTGTTCATGGAACTCCTCGTAAAGTGTTCGTCACTGGGACGATGAAATAAGTTGGTGGATCAAGTCGGTATGTTCGGAGAGGGCTTTGTAGCCCGCGTCCGCATCGTTGGCGCAAATGGCGTCCACCATTTTCTGGTGATACGTCCAGACCTCGGTGAGGTAATCGTAATCGGTGAAGAAGTTCAAGCCGACCGATTCGTACGCGTCCCAATACGACTGAAGCAAACCTGTAACGAACGGATTACCCAGGCGGCGGTATATGGTGAGATGCAATTCGCGATGTTCGGGATGGGGGATTTCGATGGGACTGCCGTGCAGTTTCTTCCACGCGCGGGCAACGAGGTCCTTCAATGCTTCGTGGTCTTCGGTCGTAAGGGATTTTACCGCCTGATGCCAGTATGCGGTCTCGATGTGCTGGCGCAGGTCGGCGAATGCGATGAAGTGATCCTTATCCAGGGCGATGGCGTAATTGAGACTCTTCGAGACGGCGGGCGCGAAGGAATATGGTTTGCGCCTCATCCCCAGCCGGGGCTTGACCTCCACCAACCCAAGCGCTCGCGCCACTTCGAGTTGTTCCCGCAGGGACGCGACGCCGACGCCCAACTCCTCGCTCAATTTTTTGAGGGAGGGAAGTCCGGTTTCGACCTCGTCGTGTGTCGCAAGATAACGGAGGAACTCGGAAATATCTGGGGTAACTCTGTCTCGGATTACCATAGTTAGGATTAATCAGATAAATCCGAGTATATGACGATCTGCCTGGCGCGTCAAGGTTTGGGGATAAGCGCAAGGCGAATGAAATGGCTGGCGAGTTCATAACCTGCCCAAGGCGGAGTCGAGATCGGCGAGGATATCGTCGGCGGATTCGATGCCGGTCGAAAGCCTCACCAGCCCATCGGGAATCCCGACGCGAGCGCGTTCTTCGGGGGTCAAGCCGCGATGGGAGGAGGTCATGGGATGCAGGACGAGCGAATAGATATCTCCAAGCGTTGTCGCGGGCAAACAAATCGAAAGCGATTCCATGAAGCGGAAGACTTTGTTCTTATCCGCGCCTGCGATCACGAACGACAGGACGCCGCCGAATCCCCTGCCCTTGAAAAGTTGATTCGCAAGTTCGCGCTGCGGATGTTCCGGCAAGCCGGGGTAATGAACGGTCTCGATGCGCGGATGCGAGCGGAGCCATTCGGCGACCCGCAAGGCGTTCTCGCATTGTTGTTTCATGCGGAGGGGCAGGGTTTTGAGTCCGCGCAGGGCAAGCCAGGCTTCGAAGGGACCCAACACTCCGCCGATCAACTTGTTCAATTCGAAGAGTCGGTTTTTGTTCGCGGTCGAGGTTGCGACAATGCCCGCCAGCGCGTCACCGTGACCGGAGAGGTATTTGGTCGCAGAGTGGATGACGTACTCCGCGCCGTGTTCGAGGGGGTTGAGGAGGTATGGTGAAGCGAAGGTGTTGTCCACCAGCAGGAGCGCGCCGCGCTTACGCGCCAGTCTTGCGAGCGCGGGAACGTCTGCCACTTTGAGAAGCGGATTGGAAAGGGATTCCACGATAAGAACGGTCGCTCCCGATTGCTCGAGGGCTGTTTCCACTTCGTCGTGATCGCTGACATCCACCATGCGGACGTTCACCCCCATGCTCCTGAAGATACCGTTCAGCAACGTAAACGTCGCGCCATAGACATCCAACGCGGCGACGATGGACGTTCCAGCCTTGACTCCGGCTCCCAGCAGCGCGGCGTGGATCGCCGCCATGCCCGACGAATATGCCTGCGCGGCTTCCGCGTTTTCGAGATTTGCAACCGCGTTCTCGAACGCCTCTGTGGTGGGATTCGAGTAACGAAGGTAAACCTGCCCCGCTTTCTTGCGGTCGAACACGGCGTCGAGGTCGTCCATGTTTTCGTACAGGTAGCCGACCGTGTTCCAGATGGGCGTGGCGACCGGTCGAAAGTCTGCGGGCGGGACGCGCTCCCCGGCGTGGACCGCGCGGGTCTGAAAGGATTTATGCGATAGTTCGTCCATGAGTTCCTTTGTTGATAAAACTTCTGATTACCTTGCATTCTTAAAAATGGGACGCGGCGCAGGAAACGCGGATTCAAGGCGCTTTTTCGGGCATTGCCTCAAAAATCCGCGTCCCTCCGCGTTGATCCGCGTCCCAATACCAAAGTGTAAGGTAATCGAATAAAACTTTTAGTCAAGTGCACCAGCCAAACGCCCCTGACCTTTCATTCGATCAGGGGCATTGGATCAACCGGGGATTACAACGTGCCTCTTGTCCGGGTTTTCATGCTTTTCGTGTTTGATCTTTCTCTTCTCCTTCAACGTGCGCCTGGATTTCTTTCTTTGTTCCTTTTTGCCTTTGTCTTTTTTGCCGGAGTGACTCATGAGGTTCTCCTTTCGGTAATTCAACATTCGGCGTTCTGGCGGCGTCGGCCTTTAGCATACAACCAAAATATTCTTCCCGCAAGTGACTTTTTTCACTCCATTGTTTCGCCCGAGCCGGCAGATCGCGAAATCAGCCGGAGCCGCAACTGCGGGTCATCGGCGAAGCAAAGCACAAACCGCGTGTGAGAAAAGGTTACATGGATTCCGTTCGGATTGACATCTTTCGCGGTATGGTTACAATGTATTTGAATGTGAACCTTCCGCTGGATATTGAGGAGAATACCCATGAAAATCAATGCAATTAGCGTCCGTCGTTGGTTCCTTACGGGGGTGAGCCTGCTGGCAATACTGGCTCAAATCGTCTCCCCTTCACCCGCGCTTGCAGATCATACTCCCGACCCGGCCAACGTCACCATTGCCGGGTCTTTGCAATCTGAACTCGGCTGCGCGGGCGATTGGGATCCGGCTTGTTCCGCGACGCATCTCGCCTACGACGCGTCGGACGGAGTCTGGCAGGGAACGTGGAACATCCCCGCCGGAAGTTACGAATATAAAGCCGCGCTGAACGATAGTTGGGATGAAAACTACGGCGCGAACGCCCAGCAAAACGGGGCGAACATCGGTTTGAATTTGGGATCAGCTGCTTCCGTCAAGTTCTACTACGATCACAAGACCCACTGGGTCACCAGCAACCAGAACTCCGTGATCGCCGTTGCGCCGGGCAGTTTCCAATCCGAGTTGGGGTGTCCCGGCGATTGGCAGCCGGATTGTCTGCGCTCGTGGCTGCAGGACCCTGATGAAGACGGCATCTACACGTTCGAGACCACCGCGCTGCCTGCCGGAAATTACGAAGGCAAGGTTGCGCTCGATGAAAGTTGGGGCGTAAATTACGGTCAGGGCGGCGCGCAAAACGGACCGAACATCCCGTTCTTCGTGCCGTTCGATTACGCCAAAGTCACGTTCGAGTACAACGCCTCCACCCACGTATTGAGCATTCGATCAGGATTTGGACCCGACAACGACATCGCCTGGGATGGATTGAGACACGACTCCCGCGATCTGCTGTATCGCACGCCGGGCGGGGCGGTTCCTTCCGGTACCGAGATCCTGATCCGCCTCCGAACCTTCCACAACGACGTAACCGGAGTCTCTTTACGCGTCTACGACCTCGACGCCTCCGCCCAACGCATCCTCAAAATGACCCCCGCGGCGACGGATGTCCCTTGTTACCAGCCCGGTCTCGAGCAATTCACCTGCGATTACTGGCAGGCTTCGCTCCACGAGACCTCGCCCAACAACCTGTGGTATCGCTTCATTGTGACCGACGGCTCGGACACCGACTATTACGCGGACAACACCCCCGCGCTGGACGGCGGTTTGGGCAGCGTCAGCGAAGACGCCGTGGACAACAGTTACGCCCTGATGTTCTACGATCCATCCTTCACCGCGCCGGAATGGGCGAAGAGCGCCAGCATCTATCAGATCTTCCCCGACCGCTTCCGAGATGGACGCGCCAACAACAACCCAAAGACCGGCGACGTGCGCTACGACGACCCGGTTCTCAAACTTTCGTGGGGGACACTGCCCGAGGGCTTTTGCCGAAACTATTCGGATGGCAGTACCAACTGTCCCTGGAGGTTCGACGCGACGCCTCCCGCCGATAGCCCCGATAAGGAACAGCCGCGCGGGCGCGACTACTTCGGCGGCGACCTGAAGGGCGTGGATCAATATCTCGACTACCTGGAATCGCTCGGCGTGAACACCATCTACTTCAACCCGATCTTCGACGCCGGTTCCAATCACTCCTACGATACGCAGGATTACTACAGGATAGATCCGTACTTCGGCACGCAAAAGGATTGGGAGAATCTCGTCAAGCACGCCGACCAGCGCGGCATGAAGATCGTTTTGGACGGCGTGTTCAACCACCTGTCTTCGGACAGCCCGTTCTTCGACCGCTACCACCATTACCCGACTTTGGGAGCGTGTGAATCGCTTCTTTCCCCGTATCGAAACTGGTTCACCTTCCGCGACGTTCCCGCAGGGACGGGTTCCTGCGTCGGGAGCGCGGGTCCGAACTCCGCCAATTACGACGGCTGGTTCGGCTTCGATTCGATCCCGGTCATCAACAAGTCCCTGCCTGAAGTTCAGCAATATTTCCTGACGGGCGATAACAGCGTTTCGAAATACTGGCTGAGGCAGGGCGCGGGCGGCTGGCGCATGGATGTTTCCGGCGACCCGTCCTTCCCGCCCGGTTATTGGGAAACCTTCCGCGGTGTGACCAAATCAACCGACCCCGAAGCGCTGTTGATCAGCGAGACCTGGCAAAAGGACAGCACGTTGCTGCGCATGATCCGCGGCGACCGCCTCGATACCACCATGAACTATCGCCTGCGCGACGCGGTGATCGGTCTGCTTGCGCCGCAGGGTTTCGACTCGAAAGGCTTCGCCGACAGCGGGCGGATCATTTCGCCCTCCGAGTTCGCGGCGCGCATGGAAGCGATCCGTGAAGATTACCCGGACGCCGCGTATTACTCCCTGATGAACCTGCTCGACAGTCACGACACCGAGCGCCTGCGCTGGACGTTGACCCCAAGCCTCTCCGAGACCGCCGCCGAGAAGGAACTCGACGCCGCCAATGTCGCCGAGGGCAAATTGCGCCAGCGGATCGCCTCGCTGATCCAGTTCAGCGTACCAGGCGCGCCAACCGTCTTCTACGGCGATGAAGCCGGCATGACCGGCGACGACGATCCGGACGACCGCCGAACGTATCCCTGGGCGGATAAGGGCGGTTCGCCGGATATGGACATGTTCGCCCATTATCAAACGCTCAACGCCCTGCGCGCCTCCAACGACGTCCTGGTCAACGGCGACTTCACGATGCTGCTTGCGGACGATGTCACACAAGTCATTGCCTATGGGCGCAAGACCGCGAGTCAAGCCGCGCTGGTGATCGTCAATCGCAGTGACCAGACTCGAACCGGCGCGATCCCGGTGGCGGGCTACCTGCCGGATGGCGTCACCCTGACAAACGCTTATGCGGTCGGCTCCGGCGGCGCGACCTCCGTCACTGTGACGAACGGCGTGATCGAAGGCTCGATCGGTCCGATGAGCGCCGCGCTCTTCCTGAGCGGCGAAGTTGATCTTCAACCCGCCGCCGCGCCCGAGAATTTGGAAGTCGCCGATGAAGGCGACGCGACGGTCAGCCTGGAATGGGAGGCGGTCCCCGGTTCGGCCGGCTACAACCTGTACCGCAGTTACCTGAGCGGAGGCGGCTGGGAAAAACTCAACTCCGATCCGTTGACCGGCACGGACTACACCGACACCGGCTTGCAGAACGCCCGCAGGTATTTTTACGTGGTCACGTCACTGGATGCGGTCGGCAACGAAAGCGGCTACTCCAATGAAGCCAGCGCATTGCCGCATCTCACCATTGGCTGGGCGAACCTGCAATGGCCCCCCGCGTTGACCCACACCATCAGCGCGGTGAACCGCACGGATACGGTCTATGGTCAGGTGTGGATTGACGGGTACACCAACCAGCCCGGTCCGACAGCGAACCTGCGCGCGCAACTGGGCTTCGGTCCCGCGAACAGCGACCCGAACAGTAACGCGGACTGGGTCTGGTACGAAGCGTCCTTCAACGTGGATGTCGGAAGCAACGACGAATTCATGGCGAGCATGCTGCCCGAAGCAGTGGGCAGTTACGATTACGCCTTCCGCTATTCGACCTCGAACGGCTTCGACTGGGTGTACGCAGATCTCGATGGGATCGGGAACGGATACTCGACCGACCAGGCCGGTAAAATGACCGTCAATCCCAGCGGCGACTCCACCCCGCCTGCGGTTCCCACCGGCCTGACGGTCCTCTCCGCCTCCCCGGACGGGATCGAACTCACGTGGGACGCGATCGTCGGCGATCCGACCCTGTACGGATACGAGGTCCTCCGCAGCGACTCCCCCGGTGGACCCTACGCGATGATCGCCCGCGTAACGGGAACGTCCTACACCGATCCATCGGTCGTGGAAGACGCGACATACTATTACGTAGTGCGCGCGCTGGACCAGTCGTTCAATCGTTCCGGCAACTCAAACGAGGTCGAAGCGAAGGCTGAACTACGCGCCGTCACCGTGACCTTCAACGTGACCGTTCCATCCAGCACAGACGCGACCGGCTTCTTCGTCTACATTGCCGGGACGCTCAACCGTTTGGACGGCAATTTGCCGGAATGGGATCCGGGCGGCGTAACGTTGACCCGCGTGGACGCCACACACTGGACGATCACCCTGATCGGCAAAGAGACCACGCAGATCGAGTACAAGTACACGCTCGGCTCGTGGGATTACGTCGAGAAGGGCGCGAATTGCGACGAGATATCCAACCGCCAACTGACTCTTACCTATGGCGGTACGGGAACACAGACCGTAAACGACACCGTTCTCAATTGGCGCAACGTAAATCCGTGCGGCAATTAGCGCATAACTCCAAAATAAATCAGGGCAGACGCGAGCGCGCCTGCCCTGATTTTTCTTCAGTAGCGACGATATTCGATCAACCGATCAGACCCTGCCCGAACATTTCGTCGAATTCGATTGTCACAACATCTGCGGTTTGCTTTGGGTTTTCCGGTTCCGTCAGGTAATGGCGTGTGAGTTTGTATTTCAAGCCGAGCGCCCTGTTCAACGTGTTGACCTCCTTCGGGAGCCAGCCCGGATGGTAGTTGACGATCCGTTTGTTCCAGTGAAGCATCTTCTCCAGTTTTGCCCTGATCTCAACGTAAACGGATTCTGGTATCGAATCGAACCAGCGCGAACCCACGATGTACAAGCGGGGATATTCGGACCGGTTCAGGTCGTTCATTTCGAACAGGTCGTGAAAACCGCTGTCGAATTCGGGATGGAAACCGTTCCTCGCAAACAGGGAAGTTGACCCGTTGAAATCCGCCGCGTCCTCCTCCGAAACCTTGAACCGCACACGCAGGAAAAAACTTTGCGCGGGCTTCCGGGAAAACAGGCTGACGTCGTCCCTGCGCAGGTAGACCAGGTCGGGCGCGCCGTTACGCCGGGGGAAGAGAAGTTCGATGTCCTCGACGTTATCGAGATAACCATCGCTTGGATAGCACGTCTTCACGCGCCCGAAGAGCATGGGCGGACGCCCGTCCTTTACGCGTTTGAGCGGAATGGTACAAAAATGATTTTTCCCGATCCAGTTTTCGTGCGATGGGAGTAGTTGCCCTTCGAAAAGAGCCAGCGCCTCCTCGATCTCCCCCAGTTGAATATTCGCAAGCGGACGGTATCCCTGCCCGTTCTTCTCCCCTGTCGGTTTCCTGCCCGGTACCCTCGGTGTGGTTTCCTGTTGGGTACCCCCGCTCTTTCCCAGCCAGTGATACTCCTGCTGTGGTTCGTCGCTGTGAGCGCGGAGCAGGCGCGGAAGGGAAAACGTGGGTTTCAGGACGATCTCGAACGCCATGATTGCGTCAAGAATACAACGAAATCGTCCTCAAGGCAATAGGGATTTTCCGATCTCCCTCCTCGAAAGGATCGCCTCCAGCACGCCGCCGCCGATCGCCAGCGCCTTGTCCGAAACGAGGCGGCAATAGGAAGGATCGTCGCGCGGGTCAACGTCGCCGATCTTCATGCCCTTCGGAACGCGCAAACCGTCGCGTATCAACCCGCGCACCACTCCACGGAAGGGACTGATTACTGGATGCTGATCACTGATCACTGACCCCTGCTCGCCGATCACCGCCACCGCCTCCCCCTCCTCCACGTGTTCGCCGATCTTCTTCAACCCAGCCACGACCCCATCCGCCGGAGCGCGCAGGACGCGGCGCGGGTCGCCTTCGGGTTCGCGGCTATCCGGCTGCGTTGACCCCTCCCAGTACACGCGCCCGAGCGTGTGACTGCGGCGGGTTTCAACTACAGCGTGGCAATCGCGTCCTGCGGAGAATCCAGGTCCAAGTCCGATGTGAAGCGGGATGGGAGTCGGAAGAGGATGAGGGGGAGTCTTCAAGAGGCGGGCGTCCACTGCAACTGGAAAGTGGAAAGCGGAAAGAAGGATATCCGCATCCGGGTCAACCAACACGGGAATTTCACCCGCTTCCAACGCCGCCGATACCTGATCCGCTTCGACGAGCCTTGCCCTCACCCCTTCGACTTCCCATACCCTCTCATACACCGCCTCCGCAAACGAGACCGTACGCCGCACGGCAAGAGGGCGCGCCAGTTCGGTGATCAGAACCCTCATGCCGGCGCGATGCAAACGGAGCGCGACGCCCGAGGCAAGATCGCCGCCGCCGCGGATCAGCACAAGATCATTTTTGGACATTCGATTTTTGCGTGGCTTCCAATTGTTCGGGGGATTCCGTTGCCCGGACGTTCTGCTCCTGCAACAAATGAGCGAACGAGTAAAGCAAAAGATAGACGAAGAGGAAGAAGAACGTATACAACAGGATGAACGCCGCCAGCCTCATGCTGGGGTCAATGACGATGCCGAGGATGTTCATCGCCGTCTCGGTTGGGTTTTGCAGGACGTCCCACGAATTGAGGCGCACAAAGCGACCGATGTAGATGCCGAAACTGCTCAACGGCAGGATGACGAACACGAACGCCCAACCCGCCCAGCGACCGAAGGCGCGCTGGGTGATGTCGTGCATGAGATAGAGCGAGACCACGCCGAGGAGCATCGCCGTCCACGAGAACCAGACGAGGATGATCACGTCGTACCACAGGGGCGCGTCGGTGGCGCCGCGCGAGATGTCCTGCAGGTCGGTGAGCATGTAGGGCGCGTTGGGGAAGAAGATCAACCACAGAAACCCCACGAACGGAATGACGAGGTACAGCCAGATGCGCCGCCACGAAACCGCGTGGGCGACGTACGCCAGGATGAACGGAATCCAGGCGAGGAAGAGATTCCACACCAGCCCCAGGTGCCTGCCCGATTCGCTGTACGCGACCCGCGCGGCGACCAGCCCGATGCACACCGCGCAGGCGGCGTTGAGCAGCGCGAATACCGCGATGTTATACCGATGGCGGATGAATAAGTTGCGGAGTCTGTTGAACATGATGATGGTTATTGCGCTCGCCCATGGTCGTATTCAAAAAGCAATTCGACGTCCCGTTTGTTCATCCGAACGCCTTTCGAAAGGAAATTCAACAGGATGGGGTCGAACTCACCGGGCTTCTCGTAATGCGGAATGTGACCGCACTCCTCGATGACGTGAAACTCAGCCTGGGGCATCGCGTCGCGCAGGAGGGCGCTGTGCGCGAGGGGAACCGTCGTATCGTTGCGGCCCCAGACCAATAACACAGGCTTGTCCATTTTGCCGACGCTGCGGTACGACTCGATGAACGATCCGAGCATGTGATTTCGGACGGAAGACAGGATGGCGCGCTTGAATCCCTTGTACTGCATCTGGACTTTATACCTCTCGAGGAAATGCCCGATCATTTCGGGATCGAAGAAATCCTTTGCCGCGCTCCTGAGCAGACCCTCGCTTCCAACCAGACCGAAAACTGCATCCGCGAACCCGGGCAGTTTCATCGCTTTGAGCATGGGCGTCAGGGATATTGACTTTGCTCCCGCGGGGTCAATCAGGGTCAGCGACTTGACGCGTTCCGGGCGGCGCGCGGTAAAGGTCGCAGCGATGGGTCCGCCCATCGAAAGCCCGATCAGGTTCACGGGACGCGTGAAGCGCAGCACATCCAGCAGATCAGCCAGTTGTTCGACGAAGAGGTCAATATTGTAACGCGCGCGCGGTCGGTCGGAAAATCCGCGCCCGAAGAGATCGTATCGCAGGGCGCGGAATCCGTTTTGCGTGAGGAGATCGAAGGTGGGATCGAAGATGAAATACGGGACGGAGAATCCGTGAACGAGGACAACGGTCTCGGCATTGTCGGAATTCGATAATTCGTAATGCGTGACGCCGTCCGTCAACTGGACGAACGAACCGCCCGCGGCGCTGCGGGTTTGGTCGTTCAGTTGTTTGCTTTCGAAGAGCGGAAAAGGCATGAATGGATGGGATCAAATCCTGCCCAGCGCGCGCAGGATGCGTTCCGGCGTGAACGGGAATTCGTCCACCCACACACCGATCGCATCGTGGATCGCCGCCGCAATGGCGGGCGCAACCGGTAGATAAGGGAGTTCGCCAAGTCCGCGCGCGCCCCAGGGTCCGTTCGGGTCTTTTACTTCGACCAGCACGGTTTCGACTTTTTCAGGAATGTCCCATATTGTGGGAATGAGATACGTGCTGAGTTGATCGGTGAGAACGTATCCGTTCTGCGTCTTGAAGTCCTCGAGGATGGCGTATCCCTGCGCTTGCACGACCGCGCCCTCGACCTGTCCCTGCACGAGCGCGGGATTGATCGCCTGCCCCACGTCGTCGGCGGAGACAAAGCGCACGACGCGCACGTGACCGGTTTCGGTATCCACTTCCACTTCGGCGGCTTGCGCCACCCAGGCATAGGCGAAATTGGGAGTCGAGTATCCCGTTTCGGGTTCGAATTGCGTGGTGCGCGGCGCGAGATATTTGAACTCGCCGACGGCAGGGCGTTCCTCCGCTTTCCACTTCCTGAGCGCGATGTCAGCCGCGCCGCGGATGGCGTTGCCGGACATGAAGGTCATGCGCGAAGCGGAGACCGAGCCCGAACTGCCCATTGCGGCGGTATCGGACGAGATCAGTTTCACCTTCTCGAACGGAACGCCGACCGCCTCCGCCGCCATTTGGGTCATCACCGTATGCGTGCCTTGCCCCACCTCCGCGCTGGCGTGATGCAGGATGACCTCGTCAATCTCCGCCCTGCCGCGCAGTTCGATCCTTGCCCAGCAGTTCTCCTGATAGCCGAACGAAAAACCGATGTTCTTGAATCCCGCCGCAAAGCCTTTGCCGCGTACCAAATGAGACGGTCTTTCCGCTTTCCGCGCCTGCCCTGAGAAACGTCGAAGGGTTTCACTTTCCCACTGGAACTTATCCCTTGCCGCTTCGATACATTCGATGACGGTCACCGGGCCCGGCGCGGGCGTTCCGACCCCCAGCGCGTCGCCGTCCTTCAACGCGTTCTTCAAACGGAATTCGACCGGGTCCATGCCGAGTTTTTCGGCGAGTTTGTTCATCTGCATTTCAGCCATGAACAACGCCTGCGGCGCGCCGAAGCCGCGGAACGCCGCTCCGGGAACGTTGTTGGTATAAACGCCGTACACGTCCGTTTTTACGTTGGGGATGAAATACGGACCTGTGGAGGTGATGGTCGAATTGCCCAACACTTTGTTGGTCGTGTACATGTACGCGCCGCCGTCGCCGATGATCTCATTTTCGATGGCGATCACTTTGCCATCCTTCGTCGCCCCCCACTTCGCGCGCAGAACCGCCGCGTGACGCTTGCCATGCCCGAGGATGGATTCCTGCCGCGACCAGACGATCTTGACGGGTCTTTGCAGTTTCCACGCCGCCAGCGCCAGAACGATCTGCACGGACATATCCTCACGCCCGCCGAACGCGCCGCCAATCGCCGGGTAGACCACGCGGATGCGATCCAGCGGCAGGTTCAAGGCATGGGCGATCTGTTCCTGGTCTTCGTGAGTCCATTGACCGCCGCAGGCGACCGTAATGCGTCCATCCTCGTCAATGTAAGCCAGTCCTGCTTCGGGCTGAAGATAGGCGTGTTCCTGCACGGGCGTGCGATATTCGCTTTCGACGATCACGTCCGCCTTTACGAACGCTTCCTCCACGTTCCCTTTGCGGATCCTGTAGTGGACGCAGATATTCGAATCCCCGATCTCCTCGTGGAGGCGCGGCGATTCGGGTTTCATCGCCTCGATTGGATCTGTGACGACCGGCAGATCCTCGTATCCGACCTCGATCAATTTGACCGCCTCAGCCGCCTGCGCCTCGGTCTGCGCGACGACGACGGCGATCTGGTCGCCAACGAAGCGGACGACATCCGCGCCGGGCTTCGACGTGCCGGGTCCGCACAGGGCGGGCTGGTCCTGCCACTGCAATCCATACTCGTTGACCGGCACATCCTTAGCGGTGAACACCGCAATAACGCCGGGCGCGGCTTCCGCTTTGCCGGTCTTGATCCATTTGACGCGCGCGTGCGGACGACCCGCGAACAGGATCTTCATCTGGGACATGCCCTTCATCGAGAGGTCGCCGGAGTAGGGCGTTTCGCCGGTCGCTTTGCCGCGCGCATCCACGCGAGGCATGGATTTGCCGATGCTGTTGTATGTGGTCATACCATTGCCTCGATGCTATCTCCTGTATTTCTTCGTCTTCACCCTCGGCGGCGGCACGTCCATCGGTCCGTACTGCGAGGGGGCAAACAGCGAATACATCCACCCGAAGATGACCGACAGGATCCCGCCGACGACGATCATCACCACGACCGCGAGAGCCAACGTCGCAGGGAGGCGCGGGATGCTCGAGAAAAAGTCCGCGACCGCGGCAAGACCGGGAAGAGCGTAAAAATAGGATGGGAATTGCATGAAATCGTACCACTCCACCGGCAGCACCCCCATCCCAAAACCCCGCTTCGATAGCTCAGAACCGACGCCGTAGGAAAAAACCGGCACAGCCAGGATCAACAAACACCCGACGCCGCGCATGTACGGGTTGACGACGTTCCTCTTCGGCGCGGACGGCTTGCTTATGCGAGAACTATACTTTCCCATATCTCACCTCATTCCTCGATCCTGCCGGCGTCCTCGATCGCCTGCACGATCTTGTAATAGCCGGTGCAGCGACACAGGTTTCCGGTGATGGCTTGTTCGATCTCGTCCCGGCTGGGGTTTTCCTTCTCCTCGAACAACATCGCGGCGGACATGATGAAGCCCGGCGTGCAGTATCCGCATTGCACTGCGCTGTGCCGGATGAAGGCTTCCTGAACGGGGTGCAGCCTCGCGCTGAGCGGAGCCGAAGGCGAAGTCGAAGCGTCCTCCCTCACCCCTGTCCCCTCTCCCTCAGGGAGAGGGTGAGCGAGTCCCTCAATCGTGACGATCTCCGCGCCGTGTGCGCGCGGCGCAGGGACGAGGCACGCCATCACCGCCGCGCCGTCCAGGAAGACCGTGCAAGCGCCGCACTCGCCCTCCGCGCAGCCTTCCTTCGTTCCGGTCAAGCCGAGATCTTCACGCAGGAATCTCAGAAGCGTTTTTTCATATCCGCTGTTGACCGAATATTTCCTCCCATTGACGATTGTTTCGATCGGACTCGCAGGAAATTCCGACTTTTGAATTCTGAATTCCGAATTCTTCCCCCAAAGCAGCACCGGGTCTTCCGGCATCCCAGCCTGTTCCCGACCATCGAGAATTGACCTCAGCCCGCGCTTTGTACAGACGCGAACCATCTCGCGCCGGTACAAAGCGCTGCCGCGTATGTCGTCAATGGGCTTGGCGGCGTTCATCGTCAGGCGCGCGGCTTCCTCGATGACTTCATCGGTCAAGTGTTTGCCCGCGAGGTACGCCTCCGCTTCGGGCGCGTGGATGATGGTCGGCGCGACCGCTCCCAGCGTGATGGAGGCGGATCGGACGGAATCAGAATCGAGGTCCAGAACGAGCGCAACGTCAATCACAGAGATGGCCTGGGCGCGGCGCAAAGCCAGTTTGATGAACGTCCCGCGTTGTGTGGAGGTCAGCGCCGGGAAGGAAATATCCACGAGCATTTCGTCGGGTCGCATCACGGTTTTGCGGACGCCGGTGTAGAAATCCCTGAGGGGAACGGCGCGCGTTCCGTTGACGGATTGGAGGGTGACAGACGCGCCAAGCGCCATGAGGGGGGTGATGGTGTCGTTGGCGGGCGAGGCAGTGATGAGATTGCCCGCGACGGTGCCGCGGTTGCGGATCTGCGGCGCGCCCACCTCCCACGCGGCGCGCGCCAATGGGTAGGCGCGCTCGCGGATCAATTTGGATGCGACGCAATGGTTGTGCGTCACGAGCGGACCGAGATGGATGACGTTATCCTCGTCCAGTGTGATGCGGTCGAGGTTGGGGATGCGCGTAACGTCCACGAGGGTTTCGATGCCGGTGCGGACGCCGCGTTCGAGTTCGAGGATGAGGTCGGTGCCGCCTGCGACGACGCGGGCGCGTTCCCCCTTCTCCGCCAGCGTTTTCAACACGTCGTCAATCGAGGTTGCGTTGATGTAGGTGTGCCACATGGAATTGAAATGTCATTGCGAGTCTTCGAGAAGCAATCCCCTCGCCTGGACGGGAGATGGCTTCGCAACGTGCGCTCGCGTGCGCTCGCAATGACATGGCTAAAATTAATTCGATCCCGTCACAGCCTCGGAGCGTTTGTTGTAGGTCTCGTTGGCGAGGCGGGCGAGCGTGGTGAGGTTGCGGATGGCGGCAGGGAGGGCGGTTTCGTCGCCCATGCTCGCCTCCACGTTGTCGTTGGCGCGCGCGATCTGTTCGGCGAGGTCGAAGAAGGCGGCGTCGAACTGGTAGATCGCCTCGAGTTCCTTCTCGTTGATCTTGACCGCATCGAACAAGCCCGAATAGCCGCGCGGCGCGGCGCTGATCCTGTCAATGAAAGTGCGTAACTGAATGGCGGCTTTCTCCATGTCGTCCACGTAGGCGATCATACCGTTGCTTACCATGTCGGTTTGGATCTGCGAGGCGCGCTTCCATTGTTCTTCGAAACGGCGCGCCACCGTGTCGCGCAGGATCTTATCCGCGTCGCGGCGGTTTTGCCGCTCCACGTACCCCCCGAAGCCGGGGATGTAGGACGCCAGTTTCTTGAACGGGTCCTGCATGGTCGTCACTTTCCGAAAGAAATCGTCCATTTTGGTCTCCTGGTTGTCTGCGATGATATACGGGTTTCGCAGGTATTTGTCGCATCGACGCGTACCATTATAGCCTGAGTTGAGGGTTATAATCAAGAAGAGCGACTGAAAAAATGAGCAAGTGAGCAAATGAGCAAGTAAGCAAATGAGCAAATGGGCAAATGAGCAAGTAAGCAAATGGGCAAATGAGCAAATGAGCAAATAGGCAAATGGGCAAATGGGCAAGTGAGCAAATGGGCAAATGAGCAAGTGAGCAGATGAGCAAATGAGCAAATAGGCAAATGGGCAAATAGGCAAATGAGCAAATTAGCCGGTTGGCAGGTATAGTAACATTCGATAAAAAGGAGGCACAAAATGGTTACAACAATGACAAACGATATTCAATCCCTTCTGGGCGACAAGGCGGATTCCCTGCTGGGGTTCGATTCGCCCAGGATCCCGAAGGAACGGCTGCACCTGCCGGGGCCCGATTTCGTGGATCGCATCTTCGCCCAGTCCGACCGCAACAACCGCGTGCTCGGCAACCTGGCGTGGATGTTCGGTAATGGACGGCTCGGCGGCACAGGGTATCTTTCGATCCTGCCCGTTGACCAGGGCATCGAACATTCGGGCGGCGCGAGTTTCGCGAAGAACCCGGATTACTTCGACCCGGAGAACATCATCAAACTCGCCATCGAAGGCGGATGCAACGCGGTGGCGTCCACGTTCGGCGTGCTGGGGATCATGTCCCGCAAGTACGCGCACAAGATCCCCTTCATCGTCAAGATCAACCACAACGAGTTGATGACCTACCCGAACAACTTCGAGCAGATCCTGTTCGGGACGGTGGAGCAGGCGTACGACATGGGCGCCGCGGCGGTCGGCGCGACGATCTACTTCGGTTCGGACGACTCACACCGCGAACTGATCGAGATCGCCCAAGCCTTTGCCCTCGCCCACGAACTCGGCATGGCGACCATCCTGTGGTGCTACACGCGCAACAAGGCGTTCAAAAAGGACAAGGATTACCACGTCTCCGCGGATCTGACCGGGCAGGCGAATCATCTCGGGGTCACGATCGAAGCGGACATCATCAAGCAGAAACTGGCGGAGAACAACGGCGGTTACATCGCCCTCAACGCGGACGGCGTCTCGTATGGCAAGTACGACAAGCGCATCTACAGCGAACTGACCAGCGACCATCCCATTGACCTATGCCGTTACCAGGTGGCGAACTGCTACATGGGACGCATCGGTCTGATCAACAGCGGCGGCGCGTCGGGATCGAACGACTTCGGCGACGCGGCGGCGACGGCTGTGATCAATAAGCGCGCGGGCGGCACGGGTCTGATCTCCGGGCGTAAAGCCTTCCAGCGACCGATGGCGGAGGGCGTGAAGTTGTTGAACACGATCCAGGATGTGTATCTGGACGAGAGTATTACGGTGGCGTAGGTGAAATCAAGACCTCCGAAGTCTGGCGGACTTCGGAGGTCTTTTGAAACGGGTAAAATTGGACGATGCCCACCCCTGAAGAACTCGCCCGCGAAAACATTGACCGACAACTGACCGCCTGCGGTTGGATCGTTCAAGACCGCGCCGCGTTGAATCTCCACGCGGGGCGCGGGGTGGCGGCGCGTGAGTTTCCGTTGGAGACGGGGGAGGCGGATTATCTTCTATTCGTGGATCGAAAAGCTGTCGGCGTAGTGGAGGCGAAGCCTGAGGGTGTGACGCTTTCGGGGGGTGGCGGAGCAGGCGGCGAAGTATTCTGTTGGATTGCCAGCGAATATTCCGCATGTGTGAGCAGGGGCAAGCCCTGTCCCTACGAGGTGAAATTATGGAATACGATCCACAAAAACACCATCGTCGTTCCATCCGATTGAAAGGATACGATTACCACAACCCAGGCGCGTATTTTGTCACCATCTGCACGAAAAACCGTGAATGCGTTTTGGACGATCCCATTGTGAATGCGATCGTCCACGATGTCTGGTACGCGTTGCCATCGTGGTTCCCGACGATTGAATTGGATGAATTCGTGGTCATGCCCAATTACACCCATTTCGTGGTATGGAACAACGTAGGGACGCCCCTTGCGGGCGTCCAGGGCGGCGGCGTAGGGATGCCCCTTGCGGGTATCCTGAACGGGGGCAATGTGGACGGGGGCGTAGGGATACCCCTTGCGGGTATCCTGGACGGGGGCAATGTGGATGGAGGCAATGTGGATGGAGGCAATGTGGATGGAGGCAATGTGGACGGGGGCAAGCCCCGTCCCTACGAAATACCGAAACCGCAAAAAATCAACCCTGCGCCTGCGTTGGGCGATATTGTCGGCGCGTTCAAATCGTTGGTGTTCAAGGTATATTTGAATTGGATCGAGGTCAACGACCCGTCACGCCGCGCCAAATTTTGGCAGGGAAATTATTATGATCACATTGTCCGTAACGACCGCGAACTGAATGCCATTCGGCAATACATAATTGACAATCCCATCAATTGGGAATTGGACAGGGATAATCTCGAAAACATTCGCAAATTACCGCCGCCTGAAAAGGTGGAAGACTATTTGGAAGACCTGAAACAATTAATGACAGAAATGGACGATCAGGAAGAATTATGAACACCCCCTCCTCCACCATCGTTCAACGCATCTGGAACTACTGCACCGTCCTGCGCGATGCGCGGCGGCTGTCGGTGGTGGGGGAGGCCGAGTCTGCGGTGGAGGCGGGGCTGGTCCGTGCGGGGAGGTTGAGGCAGGCGGTCCCCTGCGGGATGATATGTTTCGGTCCGCGTTCGAGGGGAGGTTGTGACCCCCTTCCCGTCCTTCCCCCAAATCAAAGTGCGGATTTGGGGGAAGGAGAACAGAGAGTTTAGATGAAAACAATAAGTTGCATTCAAGATAATGGGGTACACCTCCCCCATTTCCGTACTTTGAACCGGGAGAGGCAGGAGGGGGTCGCGTTCGAGGGGAGGTTGCGATGATGGTTGCAGGTTTGAAAATTGGCATATTGGAAAGTCGGCGTGTGCGAGCGAGGCAGGTATGCGAATCAACCTTCTAACCGCCGGTACGCGGGGAGACGTCCAGCCAGCCATTGCGCTGGGCTTGGGCTTGAAAAATGCCGGCTTCACAGTGCAGATGGTGGCATTCGAAGAATTTCGCGCGTTGACCGGGGAGCATGAATTGGATTTCTTCCCTTTGCGAGCGAGCGTGCAGGAGCTGGCAAAGTCGAGTCTCGTTGGGCTGGCGGGTTCCGGCGCAGCCGTGTTTCGCGCCGTGCCCGAATTAATAAAACTGTTTCGTGAACTGTTTCTGCAAATGACAGCCGATTTCTGGCAGGCAAGCCAGGATGCCGACATTTTGATCAGCAACACGGCGACAGCGATGTCGGGCGCGGCGGTGGCGGAGAAACTGAAAATTCATCACATTCAAACGAGCGTCTATCCGGATTGGCCCACGCGTGCATTCCCATCCATCTTTTGGCCCTGGCCCGCCGCCATGCAAACCGAAGAAAAGAACCTGCTTGCGGCGCTCAAAGGGATTTTCAATTTGTCCACTTATGTGCCGGCAGGCTGGCTTTTCTCACTTGGCTTACAGCCTGTAATTGAACGCTGCCGCGCGGAAATCCTGAACCTGCCGGCGCGTAGTTCCCGACGGAATAGGCAATCTGCCAAGCCATCTACTCCTGTGCTGGCGGGTTTCAGTGAACACGTGGTTCCCCGGCCAGCCGATTGGGAGGAAAGAATTCATATTACCGGCTGTTGGTTTCTCGATCACCCGGCTTATACGCCGCCCCCGTCCCTGCAAGCGTTTCTGGAGTCTGGACCTCCGCCGGTCTATGTGGGATTTGGCAGTATGCCCAGTCAAAACCCCGAGCAGGTGGCGGCTTTGGTCGTGCAGGCTTTGACTATAACCGGGCAGCGCGGGATCATTCTCACCGGCAAGGGGGCGATGGGTAAAGGAATGTCGCAGCAGGATAACAACGAGTCGGTGTATTTTGTCGACTCCATCCCCCACGATTGGCTCCTGCCTCGAGTGGCGGCTGTTGTCCATCATGGCGGGGCGGGCACCACGGCCGCCGGCATCAGGGCTGGTATTCCGGGCGTTCTGATTCCCATCCTGGGAGATCAGCTATTTTGGGGGCAACGCGTGGCTGATTTGGGCATCGGCGCTGGTCCCATTCCACGCAAAAAACTGACGGCAGAACGCCTGGCTGCAGCCATCCATCAGGCTGTCACCGACCCTGTCATGCGCCGGCGCGCCGCAACCCTGGGGGAGAAAATCAGGGCTGAAGACGGAGTTGGGCAAGCAGTCCGTATCATCTGTCAGCAGGTTGGAATATGATTACCGATGTGGAGTGAGACTCTTACGGTGGACGAACAGCGGCGAATCGTGGCGGAGGTCGAGTGGCGACTGTTGGTGGTTTGGGAGGCGAGACTGGCGCGAGCAGGGAGGTTGAGGCAGGCGATTCTGCGGTCCGCGTTCGAGACAACGGGGTATGCCTCCCTCATTTCCGTATTTTGAACCGGGGGAGGCAGGAGGGGTCGCATTCAAGGGGAGGTTTTGAGGAAATTGGCTGGCTGCGAGTAAAATATAAGAACCGGTTAACCGTATCACAGGAGAAATATCAAATGGCTGTCAATAAGGCTACCCTCACTTACCCGCAAGGCTTTCCGCAAATGCTGAAAATGTCGGAAGACGAATTTGTGGAAGAACTGCGCTTTCTCGCCGCCGCCAAAATGTATGAATTGGGCAAACTCACCGCTGGCAAAGCCGCGCAACTGGCTGAAATGAAACGCCTGGATTTCATCTATCGGTTGGGAACCATCGGCGTTCCCGCGATCAATCTCCGTGATGAGGAAGTGGAAGCGGAAATCCAAGCCGCGAAAGATTTGACGCAATGAGTCTTTGCGTGGCAGACGCCGGCCCACTGATCTTTCTCGCGAAACTGGAGAGATTGGATCTGCTGGCTGGAGATGACATTCGTGTTCCCGCGGCGGTAATGGTTGAAATCAGCGCCAAAGCCGACGAAGCCTGTAAACAAATCGAACAGGCAGCAGATGCCTGGCTTAAAGTACAGGAAGTTGGAAATCGAGAAATCGTCCAAATGCTTCTGGCAGATTTGGATTTGGGAGAGGCGGAGGTTATTGCGCTGGCGAAAGAAATCAACGCGGATAGCATTCTTCTCGATGATTTGGATGCGCGTCGCTTTGCCAGAAGGGTTGGGCTTTCAACAATCGGCACTATCGGGATTTTATTAGCCGCGCGCCTCCAAGGAAAAATTACATCATTAAGGGAGGAAATTGACCGTTTGCAGACTCATGGATTCCGAATCAGCAAAGCCCTTATGGAAGAAGTTGTGAAAGCGTCAGGGGAATAACCTATTACCGCCCGAAACCTGAAACCTCTCCATGAATACTCCCTCCTCAACCATCGTTCAACGCCTCTGGAACTACTTCAACAACCCGCGCGACGACGGCATCTGCCGGTGACGGGGGAGGTGTCACGAAGTGACGGTAGGGGTCGCGTCCCCGAGGGGAGGTTGTGACAGGATCGTGCTGCGTTTTCCGTTCGAGGGTTGCCTCACTCGCGATTCTCACCCAGCCATTCGATCGTCAGCGCGGCGGACCAGGAGAAATCGGTCGAGCCGCAGCCGGAACCGTCGCGGGGATCGTAATATTCGCGGAAGCCGGAGCGGGCGACGAGTTCGAGCGAGTCGCGGCGGAGTTCCTCGGCGAGGTCGTCGAATCCGTATCGTTTCAACCCATCCCATAAGATCCAATTGAAGACGATCCACACCGGTCCGCGCCAGTAACGGCGCGGCTCCCATGCTGCTTCAGCCTTACTTGTAGTAGTGACGCGATAACGCGTACTCTCGTCAGGTTTATACTCCCTGGGATTCTGCCAGTGTTCGGCGATCAGGCGTCGGGATTTGGTTCGATCCGGGAGGCCGGCGAAGAAAGGGGCAAAGGTCATGGCGGTGTTGACCAAAATCGGTTTGCCAGCGCGCAGGTCAAAGTCAAAGTATGAACCGTGTGTCTCATCCCAAAAACGCGCGTCGAAGCGAGCGCGCATTCTGTCGAGCCATCCGTCAATCTCGTCGGTCGATTCTCCAAGTTCGAGCGCGAGGGCGCGCAGATCTTCATCTGCCCGATAAAGGATGGAGTTGAACAATACATCCTGAACGAGAAAAGGGGAACGCGAGAGCAGGGTTGCGGGATCGTATCGGTTTCGGCGGAAAACATCAATGAGGTGGATGAAGCGGTCGTAATCGGCGGAGTGGGGACGTTCGGAGGCGGAGACGTGGATCGTATCCCCGCGCTGGAAGGGCGGCACGTCCAGCGGCGCGATGGCGGACATGGCGCTCAACCAGCGGGGCGAATCGTCGGTGCCGGATTCCCAGGGATGAATGACGCAAACCAATCCGCTGTCGTCCGCATCCCGCGCGGTATGCAGCCAGCGATGCCAGCGCAGCAAAGCGGGATAGGTCTCGCGGATGAAGTTGAGGATCGGAGTTCGGGAGTGAATTTTTCGGATGACCGTAGCCAGGATGGGCGGCTGGGTGATGCCGGAGGTTGGAATGGCGGGCGCGTTCGAATTGGTTTCGATCTGCCAGAACGACGGGTTGGGGAAGTAATCGGATGGAGTCTCTCGATAAACGATGTGCGGGATCATGCCATCGCCCCATTGGCCCCGCAATAGCGAACGGATCTCCGTCAACGCGCGCGGCAGGTCGAAGTGGGAAAGACCGAGGGCGATGACCGCCGAATCCCAATTCCATTGATGCGGATACTGGCGCGGACCCGGCTTTGTGAATTCCCCCGCATCATTGGAGCGAAGGACGTTTTGCGCGCGCGCGATGAGGTCGGAACTTTCCATGATGTGATTGGGATGAATTTTGTAGGGCGTCGTCCTTTCGCCTTTAGGGTGCGGAATGAAGTCCGTTACAGGATCGCGCGCCCGGTGTCACGATCCATCCAGCGGATCTTCTCCGGCGCGAATTTGAGCCAGATCTGCTGACCCGGCTCAAAACGGGAATCGGCATGGGCATTGACCTTCACGCGTTCGCCTCCCACCTGGACCGTGAGCAGGTTGTGCGAACCAAGCGGTTCGACGACCAGCACCGCGCCGGCGAGCGCGCCGTCGGTTCGCGCAGATTCGGCAGCGATGTTCTCGGCGCGAACGCCAAGCCTGATGCGCGTTCCGTTTCCCAAAGCCGCGCGGACCGCAGGCGGAGGCGTAAACGAGGCTCCACCGGCCAGTACCACATTGTCTCCGTGTTGAACGTCGAGAAAATTCATGGGAGGATTGCCGATGAATCCGCCGATGAATTCACTGGCGGGATTGTCGTACACCTGCAGCGGCGTGTCGCATTGCAGAATTTCGCCGTCCTTCATCACCGCGATCCGGTCGCCGAGGCTGAGCGCCTCGACCTGGTCGTGTGTGACGTACACGACCGTGCTTTTCACTTCCTTGAGCAGGCGTTTGAGTTCGGCGCGCATCTCCAGCCGCAGGAGCGCGTCGAGGTTGCTGAGCGGTTCGTCCATCAGCAATACTTCCGCCTGTACCGCGATGGCGCGCGCCACCGCTACACGCTGGCGCTGTCCACCGGAGACCTTGGCGGGAAAACGGTCGAGCAGGTCGGTGATCTGCAACAATTCCGCCGATGAATGGACGCGCTTTTTCACTTCGGGGTCGGGAAGGCGCTGCATCCTCAACCCGAAGGCAATGTTTTCGTAAACGGTCAAATGAGGGAAGACGGCGTAACTTTGAAAGACCATTGCGATGCGGCGTTTGCGGGAAGGGAGATCGGTCACATCCTTGTCGCCGATGAAGACGCGCCCGCTGTCTATCTGTTCCAGGCCGGCAATGCCGCGCAGGAGGGTGGTCTTGCCGCAGCCGGAAGGACCGAGCAGGACCATGAATTCGGTGTCGTGGACGGTCAGGCTCACGTCGCGCGTGGCGATGATCCTGCCGAATGTCTTGCGGATATTATCGAGTCGTATCTCAGCCATTATTTTGTCACCTTTCCCCAGAGATTGAACAGGTATTTGCGGATGAACAGCATGAAGATCAGGGAGGGCGCGAGCATGAAAAAGCCGCCGGCAAATCGGTAGGGCAGAGGCGAGACGTCCAGCACGGTCAGCACGAGCGCCGGGAGGGTGCGGTTGCGGACGGTGAGGATGACGGCGGCGAAGACTTCGTTCCACGACAGAACGAAGGTGAACAGGGTCGCGGCGGCAAGTCCCGGCAAAGCCAGGGGCAATGAAACGCGCAGGAAGGCCTGTAATTGGTTACAGCCAAGAGTCATCGCCGCCTCCTCCAAATCCCTCGGCACGCTGGCAAACACGCTGCTGGTGATGAGAATGGTGAAGGGAAGCGCCAGCGCGGTGTGCATCAGCGCCAGGCTGTACACCGAGTCGTACATGCCCCATTCGATGAAGGACACGGCAAGCGGAATGGACAGGATGACGATCGGGAACGCCCGCGTCGAGACCACGAGCAGGCGGAACGTTTCCCGTCCGCGAAAGACGAAGCGGGCAATGGCATACCCGGCGGGCGCGCCGATGAGCGTGGAGAGGCTGAGCGTGATCAACGCAACGACGACGCTCGAACGCACCGACGCGGCGACGCCGGTTGATTTCAGGAAGAAGAGCATCGTTTCCGTCGAGAGGGGCGATGGGAAAAAGGGTCGCGGGTATTTATAGACCGCCAGTTGCTCGCTGAACGCCGCCACGCCGATCAGATAAATCGGAAGGAGGACCCATAACGCCATGAGGATGGCGAGGAGATAAACGAGACCGCGGCTGACGTATCTCAGGAATGTGTTGGAGGGTTTCATAGCGTTTGCTCCTCCGGCGTCCGCAACCCCCACAGATAAAGGACGGTGCTGACAACGGACAATACCATGATCAGGGCGGCGAACGCGGCGGCAACGTTCGGGTCCCGATATGTGTTGTACCAGCGGTATGCCTCAGCCGCCAAAAGAGTGATGCCGCGTCCCGCCACAGCCAGCGCCACAGCAAAGACCTGAAACGCGAGAATGGTCCGCAGGATCAACGCCACTTGAAGGCTGGGACGAAGGAGCGGAAGAATGACGCGCCATACCTTGTCCCACAGCGTCGCGCCGAACACGTCCGCCGCTTCCAGGAACTCATTGGGAATGGATTGCAATCCTGCGACCAGGATCACCATCACAATGGAGGTCGCCCGCCACGCCTCCGCCAGCACAACGGCAAACAACAACCAGCCAGTGTTTTGATAACTGAGGAAAATGAACGGCTTGTCCAAAATTCCAAGCGCGGTCAGCACGGTGTTGAGATAGCCGCGTTCGGTGAATATGGCAAACCACACAATGCCAGCCGCCAGTTCGGAGATGCCCAGCGGAATGGCGTAAATGTAAAGGAATAAACCGGAAAACCTGAGTTTGGCTTGGACCAGCAATGCCATCGTCAAGGCGAGTGCGAACTGTACGGGGATGATGATCAGGATGAGCAAAAGCGTCGTGCGGAACGCAGGCGCAAACGCCACATCGCGGATCATCGTTTGAAAGTTATCGAGCGTCCACCCCCCGCCCTCCGCGCGGAATGCCAGCGCGAAGGCTTCCACCATCGGGTAGGCGAAGAAAACGAGCAAAAAGACGACCGAGGGAAGAAGCAGGGCATAAGGGGTGAGCGCCTGCAAGCGGCGTGTGGACATCACAGCCTCCGATCGTCGGGACGGCGGATGATCCGCCGTCCCGAGATTGACGAGCGATTATTGAACCTGACAAGCCTGCCCACCGCTGTCCGGGTCGGGCGACCAGCATGGCGCGCCGGTCTCATCCATGATTGCCTGCAGGATGGGCTTTTGGTCTGCAAGCACGGTCTGGATGTCCTCCCCGTTCAACACGATCAGCGTGAAGGTATCGCGAAACACCTTGTTGAAGTCGCCGCCCTTGCCGCCCAGTCCCTGCGGCAGAAGCGCCGGCAGGGCGTCGGGAGACGCGGCTTGCAGGGTCACTGCCTCTCCTTCCAATTTGACGCCCGGCGATACGAAGCCCGGATAATCCACTGCGACGACCGGGAAGAATCCGACTTCGCGCAGGGTGGTGATCTGCGTATTCGGTTCGGTCATGTATCGGATCAACGCTTCGGCTCCCGCCGCATTATTCGAAGTGACGGGGATGGCGAGTCCGGCAATGACGGGCATGAAGGCGCGTCCCTTCGGGCCTGCAGGAACGGGCAATGCCACGAAGTCATCGGGCCTGGCTTCGAAGGCGTCCTTCAGGCGGGCGGTATGATCCCACGCCACCCAGACTTCTTCGGAAAGCAACGGTTCCTGCATGAAGTTATACGTGGTGGACTGGGGATGCACGTAAGGCCACATGTCAACGAGCCACTGCCAGCCCGCCGCGGCGTCCGTACCGGCGAAGGTGGTCACAACTCCACCGGAGAAGGACGGAACGAGGAAGCCCTGGAAGAAGCGATGCAACAATCCCTGTTCGCCGGCCGGGAAACCGAATTTGGCTTCGCCTGTGGCGTCGAAAACGTTCTTTGCCCATTGGGAATATTGTTCATAGGTCAACGCGTTGGGGTCCGCGCCCGCAGGCAGATACTCCAGGGCAACTTTGTTGGCGGCGATAATGTAAGTCGCCTGCATCCACGGCACGTAGTAGGTTTGTTCCGTGTTCAGTTGCGCGACGTCCCAGAAGGCATCCGGGATGCCGCGATCAGCCAGTGACTCGCGCAGCGCGGTCAGGTCTTGCAATTGCCCGGCTGGAGCCATGGTCGAGAAGTTGCCGTGCAGGGCGCCAAGCACATCCACGGTGCCTTGCCCGGCTTGTACTTCCGCAGTGATGCGATCGTGGAACGGACCTTCATCTTCCGGGATGAATTCCACCGTGCCGGGAAAATCCGCAAGGATGACGCCGCGTACCTTCTCCGCTTCCTGCACCGGGCGCAATTGTGTGGAGAGCCAGACGAGGTTGCCATAACTCACCGGTGTTGATGTCACTTCGATGATCGTTTCGACTTCCACAGGGACTTGCTTGGTGACCTCCACGGTCACTGTCACTGTGGTCGGCTGGCAGGCGCTCAACAACAAGCCCGTGATGAGAATGAGGGTGGATAAACCAGCCCAAAGGCGTTTCTGTTTCATATACTCCTCCTCGAGTAATGTGAGTGATTGTTTATTCGTTCCTTATTGTCAATTACGCAAAATTATCGTCGTCACTTCATACGCCACCTCCTTATGATCCACGCGAAACCCAAAGCGCTTTGGACTTCGCGCGATGAGAACATCAGGGGTTTGTAGACTCGCGAACAATGAGTTCGGGCTGAAGCAGGATTTGGGACTCAGCCAGCGATTCACTGGCGATAAGAGCCAGCAACATCCTCACCAGCCGCCGGGCGATGTCGTAGACAGGTTGGTTGAGCGTGGTGAGAGGCGGTCTGGTATGCTCCGCGTCTTCGATGCCGTCGTAACCCGCGACCGCAAGGTCGCGTCCGATCGCGAATCCTTTTTCATGGGCGGCGTTCATCGCGCCGATGGCAGTGAGGTCATTGATCCCGATGATGGCGGATGGCGGATCGGGCATCGCCAACAGTCTCTGCGCCGCTTCAAACCCTCCCTGCCGCGTCAGGTTGCCCTCCGCCACCAACTTCTCATCGAAAGGGATGCCGGCGGCTTCGAGCCCGTCCCGATAGCCTTCCAAACGGACCGATTGCAACATCAAATCGGGCTGCGCGCCGATGAAGGCGATCCGGCGATGACCCCGTTCGACCAGGTGCTTGACCAGCGCAGAAAACCCGGAGCGGGCATCCACTTCGATGTATGGATGGCTGGAGGAATCGAGGCTGCTGCCCATCGTAACGAACGGCAACTTTTTGCTCGATAAGAATTCGACGCGCCAATCATTCCGCCTCATGCGGCTAAGTGCCATCCCATCCACACGGCGGCTATGAGTCCACCTTTCATATAGCAGTTGTTCGGCGATCTCACCGGGCGGCGCGGTGGAAACCAGCAAGTCGAAATTGTTCGACGCCGCCTCATCGCCGAGACCGGCAATGAATTCCGAGAAAAAGGGGTCTGAGAAACGCGGCTGGATGGTGGGCAGGATATACCCGATGGCTTCCGAGCGTTTGCGCCGCAGTTGGCGGGCGGCGCCGCTTGGCACATAACCCATTTCGCGGGCGACGCGTTTCACGCGTTCGCGCGTCTCCTCCGCCACGTCGTCATATCCATCCAGCGCGCGGGAGACGGTGGTGATGGAGAGATTGAGTCGCTTGGCTACGTCGCGTATTGTGGGGGTCATAATTTTTCCAAAACGTTTTGGAAGCAAGAGGATTGTAAGGCAGGAGGGGCGAATAAGTCAAGCGATTTCATGCGCGAAACGGATGGTGATAAAATTCATCTGGACGAGTCGTCAACCATGCCCCAATCCGATCAAGGCGTCACTTCTGATAGATACACCCTCATCCCCCGCACGGCGATCTTTTTGCGGCGCGGGGATTCGTACCTGCTCCTCAAAGGCGCGCCGACGAAGCGGCTGTGGGCGAACAAGTACAACGGTCTCGGCGGACACGTGGAGCGCGGTGAGGACGCCCTCTCCGCCGCAAAGCGCGAACTGCTCGAGGAAACCGGTCTCACCGCGGACTTGTGGCTGTGCGGCACGTTGATCGTGGACGCGGGTAAAACGGGAATCGGGTTGTATATCTTCAGCGGGGAATCCCTCGAGGTGGAGCCAAAGCCATCGAAAGAGGGAACAGCGGAGTGGATCGAATATCGGAGGATTGGAGAACTACCGACAGTGGAGGACCTGCCGGCACTGTTGCGGAAGATCCATTCGATGAAGCGCGGCGACACTCCTTTTCACGCTCGGTCGTATTACGACGAAGAGGGAAAACTGACGGTCGTGTTCGCTTGAGGCGCAAATTCGAAGCATAAAACGATCAGCCAACCTCGGTCGGGTTGGCTGATCTCACGTAATCCAACGACAAGCGCGCTGTCTCAAATTTTAGGTCCCGCCGCGACCACTTCCTTCGGAGTCTGGTCTTCGAACTTTCCAAAATTTTCCTTGAAGCGCATGGCAAGGTCTTTGTAGCGGCGATCATATTCCTTTTTATCGCCCCACGAGGAGGAGGGATCCAACACCTCGGACGGAACGTCTGGACATCCCACCGGCACCTCGAAGCCGAAGACCGGGTCAATTTTGAATTTCACACCATCCAGTTTGCCGTTCAACGCCGCGTTCAACAGCGCGCGCGTATAGCGGATCGAAATGCGTTTGCCCACGCCGTACGGACCTCCCACCCATCCCGTATTGACGAGCCAGCATTTGACGCCGTATCGTTCGATCTTATTCCTGAGCAATTCGGCGTATTTATACGGATGATGCACCATGAACGGACCGCCGAAACAGGCGGAGAACGTCATCTCCGGTTCATCGCGCAGACCAATTTCCGTCCCGCCGACCTTGGACGTGTACCCCGAAATGAACTGGTACAACGCCTGGTTGGGAGTGAGCCGCGCAATGGGAGGCATGACGCCGTTCGCATCGCACGTCAACAGGATGATGTTCTTCGGGTGCCCGGCTTTTTTCTCCGGGACGGCATTTGCGATGAACTCCAGCGGATACGATGCGCGTGTGTTCTCAGTGATCGAGTCGTCGTCGAGGTCAATGTAGCGCGTGACCGGGTCGAACGTCACGTTCTCGAGGATCGCCCCGAACATTTTGGTCGTCGCGTAGATCTCCGGCTCGGCGGATTCGGACAACCCGATGACTTTGGCGTAGCATCCGCCCTCGAAGTTGAAGACGCCGTCGTCGCTCCACCCATGCTCATCGTCCCCAATGAGGCGGCGCGTCGGGTCGGCGGAAAGGGTCGTTTTGCCGGTGCCGCTCAAACCGAAGAACAAAGCCACGTCGTCGTTGTCCTGCGGACTGACGTTCGCTGAGCAGTGCATCGAGAGCACGCCCTCCAGCGGGAGCAGGTAATTCAACAAAGTGAACGCCGATTTCTTCAACTCACCCGCGTAAAGCGTGTTGCCGACGATCGCAAGTTTCTTCTCGAAGTTCAGCACGATGAACGTTTCGCTGTTGGTGTTGTCAACCGCCGGGGCGGATTTGAATCCGGGGGCGGCAACAATTGTAAAGTCCGGGACGAAGCGTTTGTATTCCTCCAGCGATTCCGGTGTGAGGAACATGTTCCGAACGAACATGGCGTGCCAGGCGTGTTCCGTCACGAAGCGCACGGGCAGGCGATATTTTTCGTCCGCGCCTGCGTACACGTCCTGCACGAAAACGTCCCTGCCTTGAAGGTATCCAAGCAAACGCGCGTACAGCGCGTCGAACTTTTCGATCTCGAACGGGCGGTTGTACACGCCCCACCAGATGTTGTTCTCCGAGTCCGTATGACGGACAACGAACTTGTCGTTCGCGGAGCGCGCCGTGTGTTTGCCCGTATGCGCGATGAACGGACCGCCGCGCGAGGTGACGCCCTCTCCGCGAAAGACAGCCTCTTCGTATAACGCTTCGGTCGCCAGGTTCCAATAAGCCAGCCGCAAATTCGACACGCCGATGTTCGAAAGGTTCAGGTCCGCTTTGCGTATCTGGGCGACTGTTTCTGCGGGGGTTCTGATGTTGAGTAGATTATTCATTCAGTTTCCTCTCACATCCAATCTCTTATCATCTTCTTATCGCCGATGTAGATCTCGTTCGGGCTGGTCGGGTCGAGCGCCCATTTGATGCGCGCAACGCCCTCGGTCACGTCCTTGACCGAACCGGAAAACGAAATGCGGATGTGACCCTCCATGCCGAATTCCCTGCCCGGCACCGTCACCACCATTGCCTTCTTGAGCAGGAAGCGCGAGACTTCGACGGAATTATTGTTGAACGCGCGGATGTCCGGCAGCGCGTAGAACGTCCCCTGCGGCTCGATCAGACGGATCCCGTTGAACGTCCTGAACTCCTGCAACAAAACGTCGCGATTGTTCTGGATGTGAAGACGAAGCGCCTCCACCACCGACTGCAAGCCGTTCAATGCCCCCTCAGCCGCCGCCTGGCTGACGGGGCTTACGCCCGAAGTCGTCTGCGCGGTGACGTTCGTCATCACGCGCACGAGTTGACGCGGTCCCACCACCCAGCCGACGCGGAAGCCGGTCATGCCGTACAACTTCGCCACGCCGTTGACGACGATGACGTGCGAGTCTTCGACGTCCTTCTTCGTGAAACGATAGGCTGGCGCAGCCTCGTTGCCATCGAACGTCAACTTGTGATAGATGTCGTCGCAGATCAGGTAGATGCCCTTGCGCTCGCACAGGTCAACCAGTTTTTCGATCAACTCCGGCGGATAGATCACGCCCGAGGGATTGTTCGGGCTGTTGACGATGATCGCCCGCGTGTAGGAGGTGATCGCCCGTTCGATGTCCTCGAAGCGGGGCGTGAAGGTCCCATCCTCGGGCGTGACGATCACCGGTTTGCCCATGCACATCTTGATGATCTCGGGGTACGATACCCAGTACGGCGCAATGACGATCACCTCGTCCTGCGGATTCAGGATGCTGTAGATGACGTTGAACAGGGATTGTTTTGCGCCGTTCGTGACGATGACGTTTTCCGGCGCGACCAGCCTGTCGTAATTTTCCTCCGTATAACGGATCACCGCCTTCTTCAATGAGGGCGTGCCGTCAATGGGAACGTACTTCACCTCCCCGCTGGTCAATTTTGCCGCGGAGGAAAGGATGGCGTTGATCGGCGTCTTGTTCTTCGGCTCTCCGATCCCCAGGTTGATCACGGCTTCGCCGCGTTCGCGCAAGAGTCTCGCTTCCTCGTTCAGCGCCAGTGTGGGAGACTCTACGATCTCACTGGCAAGTTTACTCAATTTCATATCCACTCCGATTAAAAAATCATCTGGTCAGGCGCGTCCACTCTGACCAGATACAATTTGATAACCGCAAAGAAAGCGGCGCCGACACATATTTGTCAGACAATACCATCATGCCGCCATTATACTACATGGAAAATTTCAAACCCGCGGCGGTCGCCTATGGACACGCCATCTCCGCCGGGTTCGGGTCCTTTCCAATCGCCCAGACGCGCTCGAACTCCTCCACGTAAAGCCGCGCAATGTCGGCGTTGTCAATGATGATCACGTTCTCGTCGTTGGTGGTCTCCGCCCGCGTGGAGAAATTCAACGAGCCGGTGACCACGTACCGCTCATCCACGATGACGACCTTATGATGCAGGAAACCGCCGTTGCCGTCCTGCCGCACGGGAACCTCTCCGCAGAAGAGCGTCCGCAGTTCAGCGGATTCGGAAGTGCTGCCGAACGACTCGAACACACCCGCCACGTCCACGCCATGAAGATAACGCTGGATCATCGCATCGGCAAGCGGATAATCCGTAAAACTGAACGCCATGAAATACACGCTCGATTGCGCGCTTTGCACCAATGGAACGATGGCGGTTTCGAGCGCGGGATCCTCCGACGTGAAGATTACCTGGATGGGCGTCCCCTCGACGTTCAACGACTGCTCCGCCAATTGGGAAGGCGACCTGGCGCCGAATTGACCGTTCCACATCTCGTCGAATTCCCGCTCGTAAATTGCCGCCAACTCCGCCGAGCGGATCACGATCACATTGTTGTTCTGGTCGTAAATGCCGTTCTTCGTGACGTTGGTTGATCCCGTCCATACGATCCGACCGTCGAAGATCCAAAACTTGTTGTGCATGAAGGCGGACCGACCCAGATCGTCCCTTACTTCGATGCCCGCCTCGCGCAGCATTGCGAACTGACCGTGACCCGGCTCCTCGTCCGCCAGCAAGCCGTGCTCGTCGTCCGTCACCCAGCGCACGTCCACGCCGCGCTCCCTTGCCGCGATCAATGCCCGGGCGGTCGCATCAAGATCGAATTCGAATGAAGCGATGTGGATGCTCGTCTGCGCGGCGTTGATGTACTGGATCAACTTCTCCTCGACCGAACCGCCGATCACGTCCGGGTCGTGATGATCGAGCGGGTCTGTAAAATACACCTCCCACCAGCCTGCGGAGGGTGAAACCGTCGGCTCCTGCCCGATTGCCACCGGCGTCGCAGTGGGAGCGTTTACGTCGGGCAGAAACGGCGTCTCTGTGGGGAGCGGAGGCGGGAACGTTGCCGAAGCGGCGGGCGTATCCGTTCCGGCGAATAACCCGCCCACGTCAATTCCGGTCAGGGCATAGAACGCGCCGCAGATCAACAACAGGACGGTGAACAATAAAACAATGACGCCGCCCTGGGTTTTCGAAATCGTCCTTCGCTTTGCCATGATGTCATCCTTTGATTCTATTTTCTTCCATAAAATTTTTCAGCCACGCAACGATCTGTCTCGCATTCGCCTGCGCGGGCAGTCGGGCGAGCGCCTCCTCCATGGACGGCAGCGCAAGCGATTCGCCGAATAACGCGCGCGCCTGTTCGCCGACGCGGCGCCACAAAGCGCGCCGCGCCTCAACGTCCAAATCCGCCTCCCCTGCCCACCTTGCGACCGCGCGCAACATCAAACGCAAGGCGCGCAGACGCGGCGCGATATGACCTTCGGCGGAGTCGTCGTCCATGCCCTCGGTTTCGCTCACGATGCGCCTCGCCGCAGACTCCCCCCACGAAAACAATTCGCCTGCCGCATCCTCGTCCAACGACGCGGCAAGCGACTCGTTCCCGATCATGCTCCCCATCGCCTGATGGAATCTTTTCTCCAATTCATCCATGATGCGAGTATAGCAGAATTAATTTGGACTCCAACGGCTTGCTGTCGGAGGCTCCAGTAGCAGGGCTACTAGAGTCCATATCAGGCAAGGGATTCAAAATCCCCCGGACTGCCCAACGGGAACCGGGCTGCGGACGCGTCTATCCGCTTGACCATTCCCAACAGGACTTCCCCGCTTCCCACCTCGACGAAAGCCTGCACCCCCATCCCAAGCATCGTCCCCACCGATTCCGTCCAGCGCACGCGCGATTGCATCTGCGCCTTGATGTCGGCGCGCAATTCGTCGGCTGTGCGCAGCGCGTTCGCGTGGACGTTTCCGATCACAGGGATGGCCGGTTCCTCCATCGCGCACGCATCCACCGCCGCGTTCCATTCCTCCTGGATCGAAGCCATGAGCGGAGAATGCGCGGCAATGCTCACCGCAAGCGGCAGCGCGCGTTTTGCGCCCGCGGCTTTGGCGCCTTGCATGGCGCGCTCCAACGCGGGTTTGTGACCGGAGATGACCACCTGCCCGGGACAGTTGTCGTTCGCGACCTGTACGATCTCATCCGCCGCGCTCGCCTCCGCGCAGACTTGATCCAGCGTGGGAATGTCCACGCCGAGAATAGCCGCCATGCCGCCGGGGTTGAGTTCGCCGGCGCGTTTCATCAGTTCGCCGCGCTTGCGGACGAGTTTGAGTCCATCGGAAAAGGACAAGGCGCGGGAGGCGGTCAGAGCCGATAATTCGCCAAGAGAATGCCCGGCCACGGAAGCAGGCTCGAGGCGTTGTCCTGAGCCTGTCGAAGGATCCAGGTAAAGATGCGTGAACGTCCTCCACGCCGCGATCGAATGGACGTATAAAGCCGGTTGCGTGTTGACCGTCTCGTCCAGTTCTTCCTTTGGTCCATCCCACATGAGTTTCGAGAGGGAAAAGCCGAGGAGGGCATCCGCTTCCTCGAAAGTTCGTCCCGCGACGGGATATGCCTGGGCAAGTTCCTTCCCCATGCCGACCGTTTGCGAACCCTGACCGGGAAAAAGAAACGCGGTGGTTTTGGGATCGAGTTTCATCATAACTCCAATGTTTCGCGCTTCGACCCTTTTGCACTCCGCTCAGCGCGATGATTTGCAATTAAAACACAAACGGATCGTGTTCGTCACGACCCGTCGGCGCATCGGGATTATTCGGATTTTTTCTTTTCCTTCTTGATCTCGACCACTTCGCGTCCTTCGTAGAAACCGCAGTTGGGACAGACGGTGTGCGGAAGGCGCATGGAACCGCAGTTGGAACATATCGTCAGGTTGCGCGGCTGCAAGGCATCGTGGGCGCGGCGATTGTTACGGCGTCCCTGCGAGTGTTTGCGTTTTGGATGTGGGGGCATTGGTCTTTCTCCTTTAGAATTAGGCGGCGTCGAATTAATTCGGCGCTACGGCTCGATATAAGCGGGCAGATTATAGCGGCTGGGGAGGGGAGCGTCAAGTGAAATAACGGGAAATTTCAAATACCCGACTCCATAGTAAAATGAGGGCATGGAAGTTCAGATCGCGGTCGCCAAGATCAACAAGTACGCCTCGTCCGAAAGCGGCGATACGCTGGAAGTGGTCGAGAGGCCCAACGGCGGAGTCTCCGTGGCGCTGGCGGACGGGCAGACCTCCGGGCGCGGCGCCAAAGCCGTCTCGCAGATGGTCGTCCGCAAGGTGATCGGCCTGCTGGCGGAAGGCGTCCGTGACGGCGCCGCGGCGCGCGCCGCTTCGGACATGCTCTACACCGACAAAAAGGGGAAGGTCGTTTGCACGCTCAACATCGCCTCCATAGACCTGCACAGCGGGACCATCGTCCTCACCCGCAACAACCCCTCGCCCATGTTCATCTGCCGCGACCTGCAAATTGACCGCATTGACGTGGAAAGCGTTCCGTTGGGCGTTTCGCGCGACGTGCGCCCCTCCATCACCGAGATCGAGATCGAGCCGGGACTTACGATTGTCATCTACACCGATGGGCTCGTCCACGCGGGGGAACGGCGCGGTCAACCCATGAACGTCATGGAAGTGCTTCGATCCATGATGGAAGATCTCGATCCCACACCGCAAAGCATCGCGGATACGCTCCTCGCGCACGCCGTCTCTCTCGACGACAACCGCCCGGTGGACGACATCAGCGTTGTAGTCCTCAAGGTCTCCGCGCTGGCTGTGGACAACGTCCGCCGCATGACGGTGCGCCTGCCCATCGAATGGTACGAGAGGGCATGAAACTGCGACATGGAGCCCCCGTCGAAAAGTCCGCTCATTGGCGTCGTCGGTCCGTGCGGCTCGGGGAAATCCACGCTCATTGCAGGTCTCGAAAAACGCGGTTACGCCTGCCGCCACATCGCGCAGGAACATTCCTACGTCCAAGCCATGTGGCAGATCGTTTCCAAGCCCGATATTCTGATCTACCTCCATTCATCCTTTCCGGTTAGCACCGCGCGCCGCAAACTCGATTGGCGGGAAAAAGACTACGAGGAACAGTCCCGCAGGCTCTCCCACGCCCGCGCACACGCACATATAATCATTGACACCGACGACCTGACTCCCGAACAGGTTTTGCAAAAAGCATTGGAATTTTTGAAGTAACGCGATATTCATGTCGCCATCGCGCCGCGAGATGAATCTCGCGGCACAAAAAAGACTCTGATGAAAAGACCCCTCGCTTCATTCCTGACCCTCAGCCTGCTCCTCCTCTCCTGCAATTTCCTCCAACCGACGCCTGCCCCGCCTCCCTCCACGCCCGGGCCCGATCCCATGCAAACGCCCTGGGACGACCGCACCCTCTTCAAAAGCGGATTGGTCGCATCGGCGCAATCCGCACTGGATGAATTGGAGGGCGCGAGCGTCTATCGCATCGAATTCACGATCGCCGATAATCTGTATCGAATCACAGGAACGGAAGAGGTACGCTACACCAACACGGAAGACGCCGCATTGAACGAAATCCACTTTCGGCTCTTCCCCAACATCCTCGGCGGTGGGATGACCGTTTCCAACCTGTCAGTGGACGGGCAACCCGCCGCGCCCCAGTTCGGACTCGAAAACAGTTTAATGATCGTCCCATTGCCCGCGCCGCTCGAAGTGGATCGAAGCGTCGTCCTCAAAATGGATTATGCCGTCGCCGTTCCGCAGGCGGTCGAATTGAATTACGGCGTGCTTGCCTATTACGACGACGTCCTCGCGCTCGCGCACGCGTATCCCATGATCGCCGTGTACGACGACGAAGGCTGGAACGCGGAACTCCCGCCGCAGGACGGCGACGTCACGTATGCGGACGCGGCGTTCTACATTGTGCGCATCCGCGCGCCGAAGGATCTAACGCTGGTCGCCTCCGGGCGTGAGATCAGCCGCGGCGAAGCCGGACAGGATCAGGTCCTGACCGTGGCGAACGGTCCCGCGCGGGATTTCTACCTGGCGGCGAGTCCAAAGTACGAAAAAATTTCGCAAACGTTCGGCGAAGTCACCGTCAACAGTTACGCCCCAGGGAAACTCAGGGGCGGCGCGCAATTCGCGCTGGAGGTTGCCGCCGGAGCCATTGACGCGTTCGATAAACGCTACGCGCCCTACCCCTACACCGAATTCGACATCGTATCCACGCCCACGCTCGCGCTCGGCATCGAATACCCCGGCATGACCGCCATCGCTTCGCGCATATATGATGTGAACCGCGATTCCCGCATCTACGTGGAATCGACCGTCGCGCACGAAGTGGGACATCAATGGTTCTACAATCTCGTCGGCGGCGATCAACTCGACGATTCCTGGCTGGACGAATCGCTCACCCAGTTCGTCACGCTTCAATATTTTGCGGACGAATATGGGAAGGCCGGGGAGGACGAATTCCGCGCCTCGCTGGAAGGCAGGTGGGCGCGCGTGAACAACGAAAAGATTCCCATCGGATTGCCCGTTTCCGCGTATCAAGGCGCGGAGTACAGCGCCATCGTCTACGGGCGCGGCGCGTTGTTCTTCCTCGCATTGCGCGAGGAGATGGGAACGGACTCCTTCGATGCCTTTTTGAGGGAATATACTGAATCGCTTTCGTGGGGTATCGCCACGCCCGAATATTTGCAATCGCTGGCCGAACAAGAATGCGCCTGCGAACTGGACACGCTCTTCGAGGAGTGGGTCTTTCCGTAGCGCAAGGCGATTTCCTTCGATGAACTCGTGACAAGTCCTGCGCCGCTCCATTTATCGCCATACGCCATTTGGGACAATTCGACAAACTGTCCTACCCATGCCCAATCAACAGGGGTATAATCACCCGCGCCCAGCCCCAGGCTGGCATTTTTGTGAGTGGAGAATCCATTGCATGATACGAAACTTATCCAACCGAATCCTTCTCATTCTCATCATTGTAGGGCTCGCCTTATGGGTGGACTTTACGGATGAAATCAAACTCGACAACCCCAGGGATGGTTCCGTTCTCTTTCAACTGAAGACCTCCGCCAAACTCGGTTTGGATCTGCAGGGCGGTTTGCAAGTCCTTTTGGAAGCCGACCTGCCGGAGACCACCCGCGTCACCACCGAGGAAATGGAAACCGCGCGCAGCATCGTCGAAAACCGCACGAACGCGCTGGGCGTGAGCGAAAACCTGATCCAGGTGGCGGGCGAGAGACGCATTGTAGGCGAGTTTCCCGGCGTGGAAGACTCGGACGCCATTCTCGACATCATCCAGCAAACCGGTCTGCTCGAATTCGTGGATACCGGCGATTATTCACCCGAGGTCGGCACGATCCTCCAAACGGACTTTAGGACCGATCCAACCGCCGCCCCTGCCACTCCCGCCTCTCCCACGAACGGGAGCGGCGACCAGATCGTGTATCACACCGTAATGACCGGCAAGGATTTGCGAAGCGTCTCCGTTGCGCCGGACCAGCTGGGGACCAACTATGCCATTGACTTCACGCTGACCCCGGACGGCACGAGGATCTTCGCCGATCACACCGCCGCCAACGTGGGCAGGTTCCTCACCATCACGCTGGATAAACGCGTCATCTCCTCGCCGAGCATCGAATCGGCGATCCCCGACGGCGCCGGCACGATTACGGGAAGTTTTACGCCCGATGAGGCGAATGCGCTCGCCGTCCAACTGCGCTATGGCTCCCTGCCCATTCCCCTCAAGGTGGTCGAGACGCGCATCATCGGCCCGACGCTGGGCGAAGACTCTCTGCAACGGAGTCTCGTCGCCGGGCTGATCGGCTTCGTGATCGTGATCCTGTTCATGGGCATCTATTACCGGCTGCCCGGCATCACCGCGAACATTTCCATCCTGATGTACGCGGTCATTTTGTTCGCGGTGTTCAAACTGATCGGCGTCACCATGACCCTGCCCGGCATTGCCGGCATCATGCTCAGCACCGGCTCCGCGCTGGACGCGAACATCCTCGTCTTCGAAAGGCTGAAGGAGGAATTACGCGGCGGGCGGACGATGAGGCAGGCGTTCGGTCAGGCGTGGAACCGGGCGTGGCCCTCCATCCGCGATTCGAACATCGCCGCCCTCATCACCTCCGCCATCCTGTTCTGGTTCGGGAGCTCGTTCGGCGCCACCATCGTGAAGGGCTTTGCCGTGACCCTGTTCCTCGGGGTGATCATCAGTTTGTTTTCCTCGCTGTTCATCACACATTCGCTGCTTGGACTGGCGCTGGATACCTTCAAACCCAAAAACCTCGAACGCTGGATCGGCATTTAGGAATCGAACACTATGAACATTCTTGGAAAACGTTATCTCTTCTTCGGGCTGTCCCTGCTGTTCATCATACCCGGGCTCGTCATCCTGTTTGCCGGGGGCGTTCCCCTGTCCATTGATTTTACCGGCGGGAGCCTGCTCGAGGTCAAATTCGAAAATCAAACCCCGGAGACAAGCCAGATCTATGCGGTCTACGACGAGGCTGGCATCAAGGACGTGCAGGTGCAAACCAGCGACGCGGGCAGTTACATCATCCGCTCGCAATTCCTCCAAAACGAAGACCGGGACGCCGTTCTCGCCGCGCTCAATGACAACATCGGCCGGGCGGAAGTTGTTCGCTTCGACAGCGTGGGACCCAGCATCGGCAGACAGGTCACGTCGCGCGGCGCGCTGGCAGTGACGATTTCATCGCTGCTGGTGGTGCTGTTCATCGCCTGGTCCTTCCGCGGGGTGACGCACGCCTTCCGCTACGGCGTCTGCGCCATCCTTGCCATGATCCACGACGTCGCCATCATCTTCAGCTTCACCGCCATCGGAAGCCTGCTGTGGGGCTGGGAAATCGACTCCCTCTTCCTCACCGCGTTGCTGACCGTGATCGGCTTCTCCATGCAGGATACCATCGTGGTATTCGACCGCATCCGCGAAAACTCGAACATCTTCCGCCGCCTCGATTTCGAAACGCTCGTCAACCATTCCATCGTGCAGACGCTCCAGCGTTCGATCAACACCCAGTTGATGACGGTCGAGTTCCTCCTGCTGGCGCTCGCCATGTTCGGCGGCATTACATTGCGCGAATTCGCCTCCATCCTGCTGATCGGATTGTTGAGCGGAACCTACTCGTCCATCTTCATCGCCGCCCCCATCCTGGTGCTGTGGGAAAACCGCGAATGGAGAACCTGGTTCCGCAAACCGGCCGCCGCATAAAGCCAGCCCGCGACAGGCAAAAAGCCGCCCCCTTGATCTTCGGGGGCGGCTTCGTTTCATGTCGTGTCATGCGTTCAACCCATGAACACGGAAAGGATCCGATACAACAGGTTCATAAAGTACGACCGGCGCATCGAAAACAGATTGTCCGGGTATTCATCGTCGTAAGACCGTAGTTGCAAGAGCAATCGAATGATTGCCCAATTTCTGTTTGACCGATACATCCGCCGTGTACTCGCCTTCAATGTCTGGTTTTCAAAGTCAAGACGATAAGATTACAGTAAAGTTACAAAAACCGTCCCATCCTTCGTAATGGATGGGACGATTCGCTTCGAACGACGGGACGGCTGCCCCTTTTCGAGTCAATGGATCTACCCTCCGAGTTCCACCGCCAGCGCGTCGTAATACGTGCCAGCCCCAAAACCGTCAATCAAAATGTGATCGAAGGGTTTCAAGTTCGGAAGTTCGCGCAGGAGGGCGATCATGTTGGATGCGGCGCTTACGTTTCCGAACTCGCTCAACAGCCACGGCATCGGCAGGACGATCCCCTCGTTCTGCAGGTGTTTTTCCTTGAGTTTATTGATCTTGTAGTTCGCGTGATGCACGATCGCCACAGCCAGCGACCTGCCCGCCAGACCCAGGTCGCCCAGCCGGGTTTGATAGGCGGCGTACACGTCCCTGACCACCTGCACCCCGGTCCGCACGAACAACTTGACCATGCCCATTGGTCCCGCCATCGCAATGGACGAACCGTCGTGCGGTTCGTGCATCAACCCCGCCACGCGGATGTTGTTCGTCAGCGGTTCGGTCACATCCACGTTGAACTCGCCGTTGTGTTTCTGCCGCGAATGGGGATAATACATGGCGACCTGCAATACGCCGTCGTCGTCGAACACCTCGCGCGACCTGCCAGCCAGGAATTTCATGGTCTCGCCGGGGATTACGCCGATCACGCCCGCCGCGTTCCCGAACAATTGCAGGGCGTTCGCGTCGTGCGACGAACCGACAAAACGACTCAACCCCTCGATCCCCCCGACCAGCACCTTTTTGCCGCGCAGAGACTCCGCAATGTTTATGTTCAGTTGCAGGTTTTCGGGCAGGTCCGGGTTCAAAGCCAGATGCAGGCTGCTCGTCGAACCGTCGCACGCCTTGTGGATCGCGACCTTCAGGGCGGAATCGGGAATGCCCGCGGCTCTTGTGATCCGATCCAGGTAATCCTCCGTGATCGGGGCGCTCATGCCGATCAACACCGCCTCCACTTCGGAAGGCTCCCAGTTGCAGGCTTTCATCGCCTCGACGAGAAGCCGCCTCCCCACTTCCACTTCCACTTCAATGTGTTCCTCCAGCGTGAGGTCCAATGGAAGATGGTGCCGGTTGAGGAAACCCAATTCGGACAGATTCAGTTTTTCGTTCGCGGGAAGCGGATGACCGAGGCGCTGCTCCAAAAAGTCCGATAATCTTTCGTTGTCGTAACTTTCGCCCCACGTGCCGTAAACGCCCCCGATCCCCACGCTCGGGTTGGCTACGCGCTCCATGCCGAAGGGTATTCCTCCCGCAACCGGCAGGATTTCGGTCTCGACGCCGGGCCGGTCATAGAAGGATTTGATTTTTGAAGTCGAATTTTCCATGGCTATATAACTCCTTGTCTCTTGCTACCTATAAACCCTGAGGTCTTCGGTTGGTTTCGCATCCGATTGCCTGATTTGCCTTGCGATCTTCGCGCCTTCGCAATGAGGGGATGGTCAACCGGTGTTCCTGAATTTTTTCCAATACCTCAACAACCCATCCGCGCTCATGCCGGGCGGGTTCGCCAATTCGTAAGCCGCCGTCACTTCTTCATTCAAACCGATCTTCCTTCCCTCCGCCATCATCCAGTCTGTAAACCTCTCCCGCATCTCCTCCAATGACGGGTCGGATGGCATGACCTCCTCCAGCCAGCGCGCGGCAGACACAAGTCCCCTTTCCACTTCGCCCAAATGCCACGCGGGATCGTCGAAGACGCCGAAGTGAGTCGGCGCGATGCGCGTGAACTTTTCCTTTCGCAGGCGGGCGAGGCTTTCGCGCCAGCGTTCGAGGTGCAGTTCCGGCGGCGGCATGGGAACGCGCAAATACGGATAGCCGGGGATGCGCACGCCTCCCACATCTCCGCTGAACAATACGTCTTCGAAGAGATAGGAATAATGATGCTCCGCGTGCCCGGGCGTGTTGATCGGAATGAATTCCAAATTACCGATCTTTATCGCCTCCGCGTCCTTCGGGACTTTGAGTTGACTCTGCGCCACCGGCAGGAACTCACCCCAAAGCGATTCCATCCGATCCCCGTAAATGCGCGCCGCGCTGGCAAGCAGTTTTTCGGGGTCGAGCATGTGCGGCGCGCCGACGGGATGCACATAGATCTCCGCGCCCTGCCTCGCCAGCCAGCCGGCCGCGCCGGCGTGATCGAGATGAATGTGCGTGAGCAGGACGTGGGTCACGTCGCGGGGAGACAAACCTTCCTTCGCCAGACCAGCCTCGAGCGCGGAAAGAGTCGAGCCGGGTCCGCTTTCGACGAGGATCGCCCCGTCCGCATGTCGTATCAAATACGCGGCAATTGCGTGAGGGCGTCCCTGAAAGTTCAGGTCAAGTGTGACAACACGGGAGGATGCCATGAAGCCTCCTTCGAAAAAATGTTTGCGGAAAAACCGGAGAGGGTTTCCGAAAGATCGGCGTCGCAGTACACCGGGCAGACCGGCGTCATGCGTTCGGCGAGCGCGGCTGCGAGGTTTTCATTGCCCTGATTCCCGCCAAAGGAACGCGCCATGAGCAGGACGACGACCGGGCGCAAATTGCGGCGCTGGAGGTTGTCCACCACGAGGAGCAGATCGTTCCAGACCATCGGCGTTATGAGGATGGCGCTGCTTCCCTGCGGCAGTTGACCCATCTGCGCCGAGACCAGGCTTGGAAGCGAGATCGCGCTTTCACCCTGCACGAAGGCAAGCGCCTCGAGTATCTTGCCTTCCTGCCTTTCGCTTCGTTCCGCGGGGATGACCTTGTATGCGTGTTCGGTGGCGGTCAACAAGCCGACGGAGCGCCGTTGTTCGATGAAGAAGTGCGCGAGCGACGCCGCGATGCTGATCGAATATTCGAGCGTGGAGGGAGGCAATTGGAACTTGCGCCGCCGGAACAGGAACACGTCGTCAACGGGCGGTATTTCCTGCTGCCAGCCCGGTTTCGAGACGTGCACGTTCTTGTGCGTGTCGAGGATCAACCAGACTTCCGCCTGCGGGTCCTGCTCGAACTCCTTGACCATGAGTTGATTGCGGCGCGCGCTCGTGCGCCAGTGAATACGTTTCATCGGGTCGCCCGGCACGTATTCGCGCACGCCGGAAGCGTGCGGCGTGATGTCTATGGATTTGCGGCGGATCGCCTTGCCGCCGGGCAGGAGTCCGGGAGGCGAAAGGAAGTCCCTGACCGGGAAAAGCAGGGGAAAGACGACGAGGCTCGCCGCGGCAGGGAACTGCCTCGCTACGCGGAAGATGCCGAACGGATCGCCGGAGGCGACGGTGGTGGGTCCGAGCAGGAATCCGCCCCGGGCGGTGAGCCAGGTTCGGGCGACGTATGAACGTTTTTGTCGTCCACGTAAGATGGTGATGACGCGCGAGCCGCTTACGTTGGGGATCTTCGCCTCGTTGATGACCTCCAGCCATAGTTTGACGAGGCGGCTGTTGTTCGCGATTTCAAAATGCTCGTCGAACACGTCGCCCACGCCGGCGCGCAGGGAGCGGACGCGTCTTTCCACCGCGATGCCGCGCAGGGACAATCTCGTCAACAGCCAGGCAAGGACGAGAAGCAATATGCCCAGGTAGAGCAGGCGCACGAAATAGACCGAACCGTTGACCAGCGCGCCAACGCCCCCCACCGCAAGAATCAACAGAACGAAGATGCGTCCCGGGGTCACCTGGATTTTCCCTTTTTCGCCTCGGCGGAAGCCTTGTAATCGCCGCCCGGCGCAGGCACGCCATGAATGACTTCCTCCACGATGCGGTCCGCGCTCAATTCCCGCAAGCGCGCCGCAGGCGATACGATGACGCGATGACCCAGCACTGCGACCGCCAGCGCCTTGACGTCGTCCGGCAGGACGTGGTCGCGTCCCAGCAGGGCGGCGCGCGCCTGCCCGGCGCGGAACAACGCCAGACTGCCCCTCGGGCTCGCGCCCAGATACACGTCGGCGCTCTGGCGTGTGCGCCCGACAATGCCGATGATGTATTTTTGGATCGCGGGGGAAACGAACACTTCGCGGACCGCCTTGAACGCGGCGAGCAGGTCCCTGGTTTTCGCCACTGACTTGAGCGTTTCGATCGGATGCCGGAGTTGCTGCCCGCTCATGATCTTCATCTCCTCCGACGCGCTGGGATACCCAATGCGCACGCGCATCAGAAAGCGATCCAGTTGCGCCTCGGGGAGAGGGAAGGTGCCTTCGTATTCGATGGGATTCTGGGTGGCAAGCACCATGAACGGCTGCGGCAGGGGATGGGTGATCCCGTCCACGGTGACCTGGCGCTCCTCCATCGCTTCGAGCAGGGAGGCTTGCGTTTTGGGCGTGGCGCGATTGACCTCATCCGCGAGGACGACCTGCCCCATGATGGGACCGGGGCGGAACTCGAATACGCGTTTCTGCTGGTTGTAGATCGAAACGCCGGTCACGTCGCTGGGGAGCATATCGGGGGTGAATTGGATGCGGTTGAAGGAACATTCGAGCGATTTTGCGAGGCTGCGCGCCAGCATGGTCTTGCCCACGCCCGGCACGTCCTCGATCAGGATGTGTCCCTGGCACAACAAACCGATCACCACCAGTTCGAGGGAATTGCGCTTGCCGACGATCACCTGCTCCAGGTTTCCGATGAGACGCTCCCCAAATTCCTTGATATCCATCATTACAGGGTTCCTTTCCCGTTCCAGTGTGAGGATGAACGATCCCATTGTACCGCTTTGATTGTACGAGGGATGAAGGGGACGGGCAAGTGCGGTATCCCCTTCTGCGGAGGGGTATCTACCTTGGAATGTCAGAACTGGATGATGATTCCGTGCGATTTGTTATCGCGCCCGAAATAAAGTCAATGGCGCGTCCATGAAAAGTGTACAAAAACATTCGCGCGCAGTGGACGTTCTCCAACGTCCGCGCAAAAATCACACATGAGCCAAAGTCAATTCAAACAACAAGATCGGAACAGGCGCGGCGTTCCTTCATCTGCGAACTTCGGGTTCCGCTACTCATCAGGAACTTATCAATGAAATACTTGCTTTTGTACAAGAATTTCCTGCCACCGAGACACAGAGACACGGAGTTTTTCGAAGTCTTTTCTCCGTGTCTTCGTGTTTCCGTGGTTTTCAAGCCCTTTTTGGTTTCGACAGGCTCAACCCAGGGGTTTCGACAGGCTCAACCCAGGGGTTTCGGCTTGTCCGAGTTAGGTACTATGTCGAAAGGATAGAAAGTGTCACTCCTGAAACCCCGTCCGATACAACTCATAATACATCCCCTGATTCGTCGGCAACTGAATCGCCACTTTATTATTGAGCCGGTTGCTGCCCTGTATGACTACACGAAGGTTACAACGACCCCCAAATTACGCTGGCAATGTCGGGAGTTGTGGATGGTCACACTTTCACGCGTACGCGAAAACATCCATCTGCACGGACTTGATCGGCTTCGCTTTTCCGTGAACAAGCAGGCGCACCTTTTCCGTCGTTTCGCGGCTGAAAATTTCCTCCCCGCAGCGCACGCATACCTGCGCTGGAATATTTTCCACAAGCACAGGTTTGCCATCAAATTGAAAGACCTCGTTGACTAATTCTTCACGATACTCCGTGGAGCCGCATACGTGACATTTAAACATGGTTGTTCAGGCGACATCCATTTGATATTGGTAGACAGGCACTTGCAAAACGCGGCTCGGTCGTTTTTCAGATTGGAGAGCAGCGTCAATTTTTTTTGCCACTTCAGGACGGATGAACTTTTCACCACATTGAACACAAACACCCATCGGGACATTTTCAAACACCAATAACTCACCCTTCCAGCGGATCTCGCGCGGTACAAGGCGCTCTTCCACCGCCCCGCCGCAAAAATAACAGTCGTCATACTGATGTGTCATTTTAATCTCCTTACATTTTCCAGCGATTCCGTGTATACGGGTCCTTCCACTTTGGCATTGCGGGAATATATACTGTGACCAATACCAGATGCCCAACTCGGCTTCTTCCGCATACAATATGGACAGGTTTCTCACCGATAAAACCAAGCACCAGGCAACTCTCACCGCGCGGATCTTCGGGATAGGATTCGATGATTTCACAATCCATTAACGCGGCTTCCAGTTCGCCCATGGTCAAGCCATCCGCCAGTCGTTCATCGTCAGCGTGCAATGAGATAATGTACGATTGATCTTCTATCTCGCCGCGAACGAATTCAGGGTCGAATGGCATGAGGCGATTATACAACAATTGTCACTGCGACCTTCGAGGAGCAATCTCCTACATAATCACAGGGATTGCTTCGCTCCGCTCGCAATGACAGGTGGTTACTATTCCTGAAATCCCGTCTTATACAATTCATAATACATCCCCTGATTCGCCAGCAACTCGGTGTGCGTTCCCTGCTCGATGATCTTTCCATCGTGAATGACCACGATCTTGTCCGCGTTCGTGATGGTCGAAAGGCGATGCGCGATCACAAAGGACGTGCGTCCCTTCAATAAAGTCGCGAGCGCGCGTTGGATGATCTGCTCGGTCTGCGTATCCACGGAAGATGTCGCTTCGTCCAGGATCAAGATACGCGGGTCGGCAAGCAGCGCGCGTGCGAACGAGATCAACTGACGCTGTCCCACGCTCAACGTCGCGCCGCCTTCCTCCACCGAAGTGTCATATCCGTTCTTCAAGCCCATGATGAAGTCATGCGCGCCGACAGCCTTTGCCGCGGCGATCACCTCCTCGTCGCTCGCATCCAGCCTGCCGAACAAAATATTTTCCTTCACCGTCCCCGTGAACAGGAACGGGTCCTGCAATACCATGCCCATCTGCCGCCGCAGCGATTGCTGAGTCACCGTCCGCAGGTCAACGCCGTCCACGCGCACGCAGCCCGAAGTCGGGTCATGGAAGCGTGTCAGGAGTTTGACGATCGTCGTCTTGCCCGCGCCCGTCTCCCCCACCAACGCCACCGTCTGACCGGGCTGCACATCCAGATTGATCCCATCGAGGACGAGAGTCGGGTCATCGGAATAATGGAACTGGACATCTTCGAATCGGACTCCGCCGGTAATCGGTTTCATCTCGAGGGCATTTTCCGCATCCCGAACCTCGACCGGCGTATCGAGCAGTTCGAGGATGCGTTCTCCGCCCGCCATCGTGGATTGAAGCGTATCGAAGCGCCGACTCAGATCACGGATGGGATCGAAGAGGCGGTCAATATAAAGGACGAACGCGATCAACACTCCAGCCGTAATGGACTCGCCCAACACCGCCGTGCCGCCGATGTAAACGACGAGCGCCGTTGCGATCGCACCCAGCACATCCACGATGGGCGTGAACGCGGACGCCACCTTCGCCGCGTCGAGACTCCTTTCGAGGAAATAACGATTGACGTACTCCTTGAAGTTTCTGTAATTATGTTCCTGCCGGGAGAACGCCTGCACGACTCTCACGCCGTTGACGTTCTCCGCCAGCACCGAGTTCGTCCACGAGATGGCGGCGCGCACCTTGCGATAATTCCGCCTCGCCGTGCTGCGGTAAAGGGCGGTCGCGAGAATCATCAATGGAATGACCGCAAACGTGATGAGCGACAAACGCAGATCGAGCGACAGCATGGCGATAAGCGTCCCGATGATCGCCAGCAAATTGCGGACGATCGCCAGCACCGCCCAGGTGATGAACTCGCGCAGCGTTCCCACGTCGTTGATGACGCGCGTGATGACGCGTCCCACGCTGTAACGGTTGTAGAAACTCAACGACAGGTTCTGTAAATGATCGAACATCGCCGTGCGCACGTCGTACAGCACGTGCTGACCCACACGCGACATGATGCGAACGCGAAAGAAGTTCGTAACGAGTTGGATACCCGCCACAACAAAATAAGCGACGGCAATGTTGCCCAGCGCCTGCAGATCTTTTTTGCCAATCCCCTCGTCAATCGCCAGTTTGACGAAGTACGGTCCCGACACCGACGCGGCAGTGACGATGACCATGAATATCAGCGAGACGGTCATCTGCTTCGAGTAGGGTTTGACGAAGCGAAGCAATCCGCGCGCGACCTTGGGGTCATAGCCCTTATCGTAGGCGTCTTCGGAACGGGTGATGTATTCGGGAGGGATGATTTTGGTCATGGTTAATTGCGTTTATCGCCTGCGCGTCGCACCAGGCTGTAAATTGCATTAGGCGGTGTTTGTAGAACTCGACTGTCCCCTCCGCCTTGCCCCCGGCTTTGCGATCCGTCAAAAACGCTTCCGCGGCAATGACGAGATTGCTCTCCCGTACTGCAAGAGGCTTGTGGTTAGTTTCGACGTGAGACGGCAAGGAAACGGCGGCTTTCCGCAAAAACAAGAAGGACAGCGCCCCCGGCGCGGGTCGAACGCGCAACCACCAGATTCGAAGTCTGTTACTCTGTCCATTGAGCTACGGGGGCGATTTGTGTATCGCGGGCAATACGTCAAGGTCCGGATGATGTGAACGTATTTCCGACAGCCTCAATTTTACCAGAGTCCATAACGGCATCACGCGAAGCCGGTCATTCGTACACCTTCTCACCCTCCGCGTCGGCGTTCTGGGCGTCCGCCTCCACGTCGCGGGTCGAGGGCGGTTCGGCGAGCAGTTCCTTGAAATATTCGTGCTGGATGACCAGGTTCATGATCTCGTTCGTTCCCGTCCAGATCATCATCAAACGGGCATCGCGCAGTAACCTTTCGATCGGATAGACGTTGGTGTATCCGATCCCGCCCATGATCTGCATCGCGTCGTTGACCACCGCCCACGCGGTCTCGGTGGCGAACTTTTTCGACTCGGACACCATGCGGCGGACATGACTCGAATTGCCGGTCGCATCAATCAACCGCGCCGTTTCATGGACGAGAGCGCGCGCCGCGTCCAGCCGCGTCAGACTCTCCGCGACCTTGAAACTGACCCCCTCGAACTCGCGGATCTTCTGCCCGAAGGCTTTGCGCCGGTCCGCATAACGGGCGGAAATCTCCAGGGCGGCGCGCGCAAGCCCGAGCGCGCCCGCCGCGCTGGTCATCCGTTCGGGGATCATCATCTGGTGGAAGATTTCGTACGCGCCATGCTCTTCTCCGATCAGGTTCTGGACCGGCACGCGTACATCGCGGAAGTAAACCCGCCCCGTGCCGCCCCCGCGCGCGCCCATCAGCCCGTAGACGTGCTGCGCCTCCACGCCTTCCCCCCGCTCGACCAGAAATGCGCTGATGGCTTTGTGACTTGCCGCGTCCGGGTTCGTCCGCGCGTAGACCATGAACAGGTCGGCTCCCTCCGCGCCGACGATGAATCGCTTCTGACCGTTGAGGAGGTAGTAATCGCCTTCGCGTCTTGCGGTTGTCGTCGCGCCAAAAAAATCCGAGCCGCCGCGCGGCTCGGTCAACGCCTCGGCGACCGTCATCCTGCCCTCCAGCATCGGCTTGAGATATTTTTCCTTTTGCCCGCGCGAACAGAAAACATGGATTGCCTCGCCCACGATGGACGGCAGGGAGAACAAACACGCCAGGCTCGCGCCCAGCACGCCGATCTCCTCCAACGCCAGGACCTCATGCGACCAATCCAACCCGCGCCCGCCGAATTCTTCAGGGAAACGCAACCCAAGCAAACGATGCGCGGCAAGTTTCTGCGCGTATTCGCGCGGATAACGCACCTTGTCCGCGTCCATGTCCAGTAATAATCGACGCGGCACCTCCTCGCGCGCAAACCTGCGCGCCTCGTCGCGCAAACGTCGTTGCCCTGCCGTCAAAATGGCGTCCGGCATTTGTCCTCCTTTTGCGGTCAAACCTGATGAACCAGATCGGTCAGACTCCGCCTCGACCCGCTCTCCGGAACCTCCGCCGCGTAACCGATCGGAAGCATTGCCACCGGGCGGTGAGACTGCGGCGCATCAATGATTTGGCGGACAGCCTCTTCATCGAACGCGCCCACCCAAACCGTTGACAGCCCAAGCGCCGTGGCTGCAAGCATGGCAAACGCGCAGGCGATGGCGGCATCCTGTATGCAATACAGTTCCGCGCCGCGCTTCCCGTATTTTTCCGTTGATCTGTCGGGATGTGCGCAAAAGACCAATACCAGCGGCGCCTGCGCGAGAAACTCCTGACCGCCGGAGGCTTCGACCAGCGCAAGTTTATGTCTGGCGTCGCAAACCAGATAGACTTCATACGCCTGCAGGTTCCCCGCCGATGGCGCCTGGTTCAGGGCTTCCAGAATTTTCCAGGACTTTTCCGCTTCAACCGGCTGGTCCTTGAACGCGCGTATGGAACGCCGTCTGTCCATGACATCGAAATAATCCATGGCCGCCGTCCTTTCCTCGAATTTCATTATAGACAGGCGCAATGGCTTTACAAGTGATTTTTATCCGTGATAGGGCTTGCCTTTTGCCGGAAAATCGGGTATTATATCGTCAATCTACATGTCGCCAGGCGACATATCGGAGTGAGAATTCCAGATGGAACAACCCGTTCAACTCCCTCTTACTGAAACCACCTATTTCATCCTGCTGAGTCTTTCGCCGAAGCCGAAGCACGGTTACGCCATTATGAAGGACGTGCAGACGCTCAGTGAAGATCGCGTCATCCTCAGCACCGGCACGTTATACGGCGCGCTCAAACGCCTGCTCGACCAGGGCTGGATCGTCCGCCTGGAGGACGCCGAACCCAGGGGCAATATCCGCGACCGAAAGGTGTATGCGCTCAGCAGTCACGGTCGGAGCGTGTTGCAGGCTGAAACCGCGCGTTTGCAAAAACTGCTGAACGTCGCAAACCGGCGCATGGTCGAGGAAAAGGCGTGAACGGTCCGGCGCGGCTGGCAAACAGGCAAAAGGTGGAAGGATGTTGAAAAATCTGTCGCGTCCGACTATCCTGCTCGTCTGCGCGTGCCTGTTGCTGGGGGCGGCGGGCATCGTTGCCCTGCAAAGATTGTCTCTCGCTTTTGGCGATGAAACAAAGAAACGCGTTGTCCACGTATTCATCGCCGACTTGAACGGAGACAGCCATCAGGATGTCTTCATGGTCACCAATCAAATGCACCTCATCGTTTTCAACGACGGGAGCGGAAACTTTACGTCGAGTAGAGAACTGTTCACGCGAAAGTACGCGCTGGCGCTGGGCGATTTGAATGGGAACGGACAGCTGGACGCCATTCTGATCCACTTCGAGCATGGGGGGATGGGAGGGGAACTGATAGTGGAATGCGGCGGGATGTCATCCGATTATATTTTCCCGGTCAGCACAGTGGATGATCCAGGTCAAGTCTTTGCGATACGGGATGGGAATGGCGATGGCATTCCAGAGGATTACATTGCAGGTTGTTGCGGCGGCGGCACGACGATGATGAATTATGAGCTCCTTCCATCGGATCGCCATCCCTGCCTGGGATCGGATCCTTCCGCGGCCGCTGCGCTGGGTGATTTGAACGGCGACGGCGCGCTCGATGTCTTCCTTGCCAAAGGATGGATGCTTGTAAATGGGAAATCTCAAACCGCCACACCAAACGAAGTCTGGTTCAACGATGGAACAGGTAACTTCACCGATAGCGGTCAGAGGTTGGGAAATGCACAAAGTTTTTATGCGGCGTTGGGCGACCTAAATGATGACGGTTATCCCGATGCGGTGGTGGGCAATCGTGAAGGAGGGGAAATCTGGTTCAACGACGGTCAAGGCAACTTTACCAATGGTAACCAGCGCCTGGGCAGTAGGGTGACGAACACCATTTTCGTGACCGACCTCGACGGCGATGGCGACCTGGATTTGTTTTTGGGCGGCGATACTTCCGGGCGGGTCTGGTTGAACGACGGCGGCGGGCAGTTCAAAGCGGGACAGCAAATCTCTCATAGTCGTTATGAGGCAGTCGCAGTGGGCGACGTGACCGGCGACGGCGTCCCCGACGTTTTCGTGGGCGGACCCGATTCGTATCAATTGTGGCGCGGGAACGAAGACGGGACCTTCGACGCCGGCAACCAGTCCGCATATCGGTGATCGCATGAAACCGTATCTCCTCCATTCGCTCATCTCTCTCTATCGGCTGCTCTTGAACGTGTATCCGCCTGCGTATCGCGCGCAATTTGCGGACGAGATGAGCAGCACTTTCACCGAGGGAGCCGAGGAGGCAAGTTCGCAAGGAACGCTCGGTGGGTTCGTTGCGAGGGAATTGCGCGATACCCCGAAGGCGCTTGTGAACGCCTATTGGGATGGGTGGATGATGAAACTGCAAAACGGGATTCGAATCCTGCAGGACATCGCCTCGACCTCCGACCTTCCGCCTGCTCCTCCAGACGGACGCGACTCCTGGCGACGGGCTTTTGGGGAATTGAGCATCTTCGTAATTACCGCGCTGCTTCTCGTTCTCGGCACATACGCGCCTTTTGTCGAGATGAGCCCGGGCTGGCAGCGCGATCCTGAATTCCTCGGCAAAGTGATCGTACCGTTGACGCTGCCCTTCCTGCTCCTCGGCCTGGCGCGCGGACTGCCGCGCTGGGCGTACCCGTTCGGCGGGCTATTGGCGGGATATCAGTCGTTCGTCTCGTATCAATCCGGCGTGTGGCTGTTCTTATTCATCATGGTACTGGCGTTCCTCGCGCTGGCGATTGCGGAGGTCGTTACCAACCCGCAGCGGTCGCTTTTGCCGCTTCCGCTTCGGCGCATCGGACAGAGTATTTCTGTAGATTGGACGCGTCTGTCCTTTGGGATGTTCGGCGCGATGCCGTTGATCCTCCTCATGGCTTTCGACGACGCGCACGCCAACAACCGCACGCCCTATCTCGCGTTGTCTGCTTTGGGGATGGTCGTGAGCGCGTTGATCTATTGCCGCAGCCGAACCGCGTCAGCCCAAATTGCCGCGTTGTTGACCGGGCTGACCCTTGCGATTTGGAGCGCCTGGATGGACAAGATCGCCTTTGCCGGGGGGCTGATGGGTTGGGTTACGCTTCCATCCACCGGGAGCGAGGAAATGTTCTGGTTGTTGAAATTCTGGCTTCAATGGGGGGCGCTCATCGTCTCTCCGATTCTCCTCGCATTGATGGGACGCGCCGCCCGCTTCAGCGCGGCCTGATCGGAGGCTTGAGCGATGCTGAATCTGATCATTTTCATTTCACCAGTCTTGCTGCTCATCATCATCGGCATCCTCATCCGTGCGCGCGGAAATCCCGAAACCGCCGGGCGGCGATACTTCCTGTTTTTGGTTTGGACGAGCATCGGGGCGCTGGCATTGATCCTCCTCAATTGGACGTTCCCTCGTCTCCTCTTTGGTTATGGATTGATATTATTTCCCGTAATTCCCGGGCTGGTCGTTTTGACCCTCCTGCAATGGCATGAATGGAACTTCCTGAGCAGACAAGCAAAGATTCCGATTCTGTCTGCCGTCATCCTGCTAATCGGATTGACCGTCGTGCAATTTGCGATCCTGAACCTGAAAGGCGATGAACGGCAAATCGAAGCGATCTTCTTTGGGATGACGCTTTTCACCATTACGGCGTTTCTATTCCTTGCCCGGAAGTGGGGAATGCACTATCCGCTTCTGCCAAGCGCGATCACCGCACTCTATCTGATTTTTTTTCTGGCGTTCGATCTGGGATCGGTATCCCTGCCATCCGAAACCATGCCAGGGTGGTGGAATGTATCAGGCGCGCTGGCATATCTGGCAATTCCGGGGACCACCATCCCGGTCATGGCGATGTTGACGGCGGGCGCGCTGAACATCGCCTCTACAACCGGCGAAACCAAACCGGTTGCGTGGATCCCGCTCCTTGGGCGGTTGGCGCTCGTCATCGTTTTGTTTGGATTGTTTTTTTATGTAAATCGGTGGTTCTGGCTGTGGGATGGAATGGACGACGGTATCCGCTGGATTATGACGATGATTGTATCTGCCATTACAGCGCTCTCCGCCTGGCTGGTGATCGCCATGACTGCCTCCGGATGGCGGCGTTGGATTGGCTTGGTATTCGTAGGATTGATCGTGGGTCCTCTTTATCTGGCGGGTATGGCACAATTCGGCTTTGGGAACGAGGTCACCAATTATACGGTCACCGAGGAACGCGCCGCGCGTATCCAGCAAGCCATCGAGAATCACCGCGTCAAAACAGGCTGGTATCCCTTGAAACTCGAGGAGTTGGTTCCGGGTGAAATGTGGCGTATCCCGCTTCCCATGATCGTGCCGGGGCAGGGATGGTGTTATCAGGGCGGCTCGAATTATTACCGCCTGGGCGCGGTCTATCGGGAACATTGGAGTTCGCCGTATTTTAGTGTTCGCGTGTATGCCTCCGCGGGGAATGTGCCGGAAGGAACCTGGGAATGTGATGAGAAACTGGCGGAAGCGAAATCACAAAGCCCTTATCTTGATCCTCCTCCCACGCCGGTTCCGCTTCCCGCCAGCGAGGTTTCGGTCCCGCGCGTGGTCGTCGAGCCGCTCTTGCAAGCGAGTTCATTTTCGGTGGGCAGTTGGTCGCCGGACGGAAAGTATCTCGTCTTCGGGTTTACAAGTATTTCATGGACGAAGTGGAACACGTGACGATTGACCTGCGTTTCCTCGATGTAAACAGCGGGGAGATCTGCCAACCCAGCCAGAGCAAATGGACGGTGGGACAATCGAACGGTCTGCGTGACCATTCCGCCTGGCTGCCGGACGGACGCTTCCTCTACGTGACCGAGGCTGGAGCAATGACCCTGTTCCGTCCCTGCGCTGACGAGGTGGAGGATCTGGCAGATCGGTATCCTGTCACGTTCACACATATCATGTCATCTGATAAGTCGGGCGAGCGCGTTCTGCTAAAGAATGAAGAGGCGTATTGGCTGATGGACGGGATCAGCCTCGAGGTGAGAAAGATCGAGGGCGTCCCAACAGAGTCGTATCGTCCGTGGTATGACTGGTCGCCGGGCGGCGGGCGTCTCGCGCTATCCCTGATGAGCGTACCGCAGGTCGAGGACGAGGCGTTCCTGTACATCGTGGATTGGGCGAGCGCGCAGGTGGAGGAGGTCATCCCGCTCGAAGGCGCGTCGGACGCGAACCTGCCCATCGTCGAGTGGCTGGCGCGTGACGAACTGCTTTTGCATGGAAGCACACTGACGGTGCTGGACTTCCGCTCGGAGCCGCCCACAAAGACCGATATTCTGAAGGACATTTTCCTGCTGGATATTGCGTATCCGCTCGATGTTTGGGGTATGGATTCTGTCCGCTCGGAGGATGGCGAGGGATACTACATCGGAGTGCAGGTCAATCATCCGCGCAATACGGATGCGTACGTGTACTCCTCCGAAACGGGAGAGGTCGAGGTGTTTCAACACGATGTCAGCACATTGCTCTTCTTCGATGACGGTCAATGGATGCGTTTGTTGAAATGGGAGGACGAGCCGACGTATCGCGATGAATACGAACTGGTCTGGATGGATCGGTCGAATGAGAAGACGAGGTTGAAAGTGGAGGGTCACGCGCCGCGCGCCCATCCGCAGATTTTCCCAAGATATTTGCCTGGGACGTCCCAACTGGTTTTCCATTCCTCACAGGGCATTTCACTGGTCTCGATCCCCGATGGCAAAACAACCGCCTTTTGGGAACTGTCGAGCCATGCGGAGTATTTCGACCTGTTCCCCTCGCCGAACGGCGAGGCGTTGATCGTCGCCTCGGACAGGGATGGGTTGTATTACATTCCCCTCCCATCAAAATAGGACAGCGAAGGAGGAGCGTTTCCATGACGACAACACTCTTGAATCAACTGGGCATCATCCCTGCCATATTGATCACGCTGACGGGGATCCTGATCCTGCGAGGTGAGAATAAGGAAGGGAACGTTCCCCGCTTTTTGTTATTTTTGCTGGGGGTGATGGTGTTGTTTCAACTGGCTCTTTTCATCATAAGGCGTTTTTTCACCGAGCCATATAACCAGCCGATATTTCAAGCGACCTGGCTGTTGGCTCCATCCATCCTGGGAATTCTGGCGCTCATTCTGCTGAATGCAAGGACAGCCTGGATAAATATGAACCGCAGAACCAAGGCGGCGGTCGGTGCGCTGGCGCTGGTGACGGCAGTTCTTTTCACGCTGAACCGGGATTCTCAGTGGGGGTTGGAATTCTTGATCCTGCCGGGAGCGGTGATCCTGTCGGTCGGGTGGGCGTTGGGAAGGCGGCATCCGCGGCTGGCAATTATTTTGAGTTTGTTTTCCATCGCCATCCTCTTATACACAAACTGGACAATGACCCACCCTCCTGATTACGAAAACCCAAATGTTCGTGCGCTCGGCATGGTGTTATTCTTCCCGCTTTTCGTCATCCCCGGGCTTTCGGTGGTCATGTCGGCAGTGTTACTCACCGACAGCCTGACCCAGGATGAGGAAAGTCTGAACCGTTTTCATCGAGCGGCAAGGATCGCACTTGGTGCGGGTCTTCTTCTCTATCTTGGGTATATCATCCATTGGGGTTCCGTGTGGGATCAGACCGATGACGGATTATTAGGCGTTTTTTTGGCAGACCCTGCCGCGATCACAGCCATCGGCGCTGGCATGGTCATGATCCTTGCCACGCGCGGCAGGAACCGCCTGGTCGGCTTGTTGTTCATGATAGCCATACCCATCTTTCTCCAGCAATCTTTCGAGAGAGGCTGGCAGGTTTCCTATCACGAGATCACAGAAACACGAGCCGCGCGCATCGCCGGCGCGCTCGACCAGTTCAAAGAACGTGAAGGTCATTATCCCGAATCGCTCCAAGAGTTGACCCCGCGCGATCTTCTATTCATCCAGCAGCCGATGATCCTGGCAGGTGAGGAATGGTGCTATGAAAGCGGCGGGGATCATTACCGGCTGGCGGCGTTCTACCGGGAATTCTTCAGCGCGCCGGTCTCGCTGCGCCTCTACGAATCTGCCGGGGACGTTCCGTCAAGTCCGATGTCCTGCGAGGGACGATTGGCGGAAATGAAGGAAAAATACTATTCCCCGATGGAGGATCCGAACGCAATGCGGCCGCCCATGCCCACGCCTCTTCCTGAAATTGACGTGGGGATGCCGAAGACGGAAGTCCAGCCGGTGCTCGAGGGCGCGTCCGCCTTCGCTGGAAGTTGGTCGCCGGATGGATCGTATTTCGTCTTCGGGACGCAGGGCGCAGGCACGACCGTCCATTTTTTGAACGGCAACACCGGCGAGATCTGCACGGCGGAGAGTCGGTTTTCCCGTATGGACGGGTTGCGCGAGCGTTACGCCTGGCTGCCGGACGGTCGCCTCCTGTCTGTGGACGGGACTGGCGAGATGGTCGTGTTGACGCCGTGTAAATCGGAAGGCGAGCGATTGACAGATCGTTTCGAAGCGACCTTTACTCAAATTGGGGCATACGCGCCGGAGACCGGGCGGGTCCTTTTACGGAGCGAAAGTGCGTACTGGATTTTGGACAGCCGCACACTGGAAGCGCGACAGATCCCGGATGTAACCCCCAACCCGTATGAATTTCATTGGGATAGATATGTCTGGCTGCCCGGCGGCGAGCGTCTGGTCATTGCCCGGCTGGAGGGCCGCCAGGAAAGCAATGCCGGTTCGACGCTTTATCTAATTGACGGGGAAACCGGCGAGGTTCTGAAAAGTCATTTCATGGAGGGCGAATTCGGTCAGAGCGCGCCCTGGATGGAGGCAATAAGCGATTCGGAAGTCCTCCTGTTCGCGCAGGGGGAATGGCTTATCGCGGATTTCAGCGCGGACCAGGTCACGTTCGCCAACGTACTGGAGGACATCTTCGGCCTGGATATTAAATTCCCGGATGATATATCCGCTTCCGGTTCGCATCTGGTGGGCGGCGACTATTACCTGGCGGTCCGCCTCAACCATCCGCGCAATCAATCCACGTACCTGTATTCCTCCCGCACCGGGCAAAAATATGTCTACGATCACGAACATCACACGCTGTTGATCTTCCCCGATGGCTATTTGATGGAAATGCCCAAACTGGAGACCACGCCGACCTACCGCGACGAATACGATGTTGTCATGGTGGATACTCCTGAGACCGCGCATCCCCGGTTGATCCTGACCGGGCACACCCCTCGCGAATATCCGCACCTCAGCCTCGAGTATCTGCCGGGGAGTTCACAACTGGCTGTCGCTTCGGCGCACGGCGTTTCACTGGTCTCCCTGCCGGATGGAGAAATGCAGGCGTACTGGTCGCTGGTTGGCGACGGCTTTTCGCCCTGGGTCATCGCCTCGCCGGACGGGTCCGCTTTGGTGGCGGTGAAGGATCTGGGAGGGTTGTATTACATTTCGTTGCGATAGGCGGCGCCCCATCTGCCCAAACATTCGAAGCGGTCGCTAAGGGTTCGTAAAAAAATAAGCTCCCTCACCTTCCCCGAAATGGATGTCATTGCGAGGGTGTTCGTCCCGAAGCAATCCCCACTTTGCAGGAAAATCCATGGCGACAAGAGATTGCTTCTCGAAGACTCGCAACGACATGAGGGAAGTTAATAATTTACTGACCCTAATGCTTGTAAAAATCCGAGGGAAAATCGGGGGGTTGGAGCCAGCTCAACAATCCCTTGTTGCGGAGCAAATGCGCGGCGGGTTTTTCGAACCAGACCAGCAGCAGGCTCGCGCTCAACCCGGCAGTTCCCGCCCATTGCCAGGCGGTCAGCGTTTCGCCGAGGAGCAGGTAACTGAACAGGATGGCAACCAGAAGTTCCGCCAGACCGAGCAGGGCGGTCTGCATTCCGCCGATGTTTTTCACGCCGAGGAAGAGCATCAGGCGCGAGATGAACGTGACGGCGGTCAAACCCAGGATCGGCATCCAGGGCGCGTTCCCCTGCGGCGGAGGCGGGCTGGCTATGAAATACGCAGGGATCACGATGGCGCTCATGGCGAGCAGGGTGTACACGGTCACTGTGGGGGCGGGGACGTCGTATAACACGCGTTGGTTAACGGGAAGATGAAGGGCGTACAGAGCGGCGGAGATCAGCATGAACGTCACGCCGAGCAGGTCTATGTTCCCGGTCTCCACCTTCGTCAGCAGGAAAGCGGAACAACCTGCGATCACGATTCGGAAAAGGGTCAGTTTCGAGGGGGGTTGACCGTCGAGTTGAAGCCAGAACGCCACGAAGAACGGATACAGCACGTAGAGCATTTGCGCCACGTTCGCGTTCAACCGGTTCAAGCCGACGTAATAAAAAATGGAACCGATGCCGTTGAACGCGCCAGCCAGCAGGCATCCATATAGCCCGGCGGGATAGATATACAGGAACTGCCGCCTGAAAAGGAGCATGATCAAAACGAGCAGAGCCGCCGCCATCCCCGTGCGCAACGCGACCACCGCGTACGGGGAGAACTGCCCCGGTCCCATCGCGGCTTTGCCGAACACTGGCGCCAACCCGATCAGCGACGCCGAAACCAGCGCGGCGAAAATTCCCTGGTTGCGTTTTTTCCTTGACAAGTGTGTATCCGAACCTCAAGCGATAACGACGGGCGATCCGGCTTCCGCCCGTCGTTCCTTGCGCGCGCGTTCCTTCTTCATTTTATCAACGAACGGACTTCCTCCAGGAATTCGTCGTTCAGAAAATCCCCCTTCAGCATGAGCGATTGGATCTGTCCCTGGAGGCGGCTCTTCTCGTCCACGGTCAGTTCCTTGGCGGTGGCGACAATGACGGGGATGTTCGCCGTTTCGGGTTTGCTTCGTAATGCGTCCAGCACGGCGAAACCGTCCACTTCGGGCATCATCAGGTCGAGGATCACGATGTCGGGCAGTTCGCGGCTGATCAGTTCGATGGCTTCGCGTCCGCTCGCGGCTTCGAAGATCTCGAAATCTCCCTGCGATTGCAAAATGCGTCGGATGAGACGACGCGCCTCGGAGGTGTCGTCAACCACAACCACGCGCGAGAAGCGGTTCGGGGTCACATTGTTCAGGGCGGAGAGGAGTCCCTCCTGCGGCGTTTCGACTCCCGCCTTCCTCTCCCGCAGGTCAATGTCGCGCGTCCAGCCTTCGCCGAAGAGGAATTGTTCCGCCGGCAGAGTGTGTCCCGTGCAATTGACGACCACCACGTCGTTCGGTTTGATGACCCCGGCGCGCACCAGTTTGAAAAGACCCGCAAACGCCGTGGCGGAGGCCGGCTCCGCGGAGATGCCCTCCAGTTTTGCCAAAACGTGCATGGCACGAAACGACTCTTCATCCGATACGCTATCGAAGACGCCGCCGGTTTCGTTGACCTGCCGGCGGAGCATCGTGTATGAGCGCCCGGGGTCGCCGGTCGCCAGCGTTTCGATGCGCGTCTTCGGGGTAAGCACCGGTTCGGCTTTTTCGAGACCCCTCCTCCAACTCGTCACCATCGGCGCGCATCCGTCCACCTGGATGGGCGCAATGGCGGGGATGCGGTCAATCAGCCCGAGCGCCTTCAATTCGCGGAAGCCTTTGTACACGCCGAGCGGGCCCAATCCACCGCTGATGGATTGAACGTACCAATCGGGCGTCCGCCATTTGGGATGCTCCTCGGTGGAGCCGGGCGGCGCGCCGTTTTGCAGGGTCAATTGTTCGGCGATCTCGAACGCCAGCGTCTTCATGGCTTCGACCGCGGTGACGGTCCGCGCGCCCATGTCCTGGTACAAGCCGCGTTGACGCGCAAACTCCGCCGCCATGATCTTCGCCTCGTCGTAGGAACCTGTGATCTTGACCACCTGACTCCCGTACAAGGCGATCTCACGCATCTTGACCCCCGGAACGAGGCTGGTGACGAACGCCCAGAGTTTGATCCCCGCCCGAGCCGCGTACGCCGAAAGCGAAATGGCGACGTTCCCGGTGGAAGCAGCGACCATCTCGGTGATGCCGCCCTCCTTGAGCGCGGCGATCGTCAGCGCCGCCTGCCGGTCCTTGAAGGAGGAGGTCGGTCCCTGGCGTTCGTCCTTGATGTACAGGTTGTTGAGTCCCAGCATCATGCCCAGGTTCACGGCTTTGATGAGGGGGGTTCCGCCTTCCCCAAGCCTCAGACTGGGATTTGGATTATGAATGGGCAGGAGTTCGCGGTAACGCCACAAGTCGAACTCGCGGTTCTTGAGTTGCGAGGGAAAAGTCTTCGCGACCTCCTGCATGTCGTATTCCGCCTCGCGCCACTGGCTCGAGCAATTGGGGCATTGCATGGAACTGGGCGTGAACGGCGCGGCATTGCCGCAATCGAGACATCGGATTACGAATGACATAAAAGTATTCTTTTCCTTGTTGGGTTATTGGTCGCCGATGCGTTTGAGCGCGTTCTCGATGCTCTCGATCAGGTCGTTTTCGTCGAGGGAGCCCTTGAAGATCAATCTTTGTCCGTATTCGGCAAGCTGCTTTTGCTGTTCGTTGGTCAAACCGCCGCCGCTGACCACCAGGACGGGTATCTCCCTCAGGTCGCGGTCTTCGCGCAGTTTTTCCAGGATCGAAAAGCCGTCCATTTCGGGCATGAAGATATCGAGCAGGATCGCGTCGGGCGGACTGGCGTTGATGTATTCCCAGCCTTTGCGCCCCCCGTCGGCAAGGACGGTCTTGTATTTGCCGTGTTCCTTCAGGATCTTTTCGATGAGGCGCAGGTCATTGGGATCGTCGTCAATCACCATCACAGTGTGGATGTTCCCGTTTTTATTCAGGCGTTCCAGCGCGTTGACGAGATCCTCCTCGATGATGGGTTTGACGAGGTAATCCGTCGCGCCGAGGTTGAAGCCCTTGTCGGTCTGTTCGACGATGGAGCAGATGATGACGGGGGTGTCCCGGGTGGCGGGATCAGATTTGACGTCGGTGAGAACCGTCCATCCGTCCACGTTGGGCATCATGATGTCGAGCGTCACGGCGAAGGGGCGAAGTTCCTTGATCCGTTCCTTTGCCCTCGAGGGTTCCGTGAGCGGAACGACGTGATAGCCCTGCGGGTTGAGGTAACGCTCGTACAGGTTGATGACCTGCGGGTCGTCATCAATGGCGAGGACGATCTTCTTGCCGGGGGGAATCTCCTCGACGGGCTGGTGGAAGAGCGGCATCGTAAACCAGAAGGTGGAGCCTTTGCCTTCCTCGCTCGTGACGCCGATGCGCCCCCCGTGCAGTTGCACGAGGTTCGCGCAAATGGAAAGACCCAGACCCGAACCGCCGGTCTTGCGCGTGGCGGAGCCGTCCACCTGCGAGAACGCCTTGAAGAGTTTCTCCTGTCCCTCCAGCGAAATGCCGGGACCCGTGTCCGTGACGTTGATGAGCGCCTCCAGTTTTCCATTGGGCGCTTTTTGGACGCGCGTCTCGACGGTGATCGAACCCTCCTCCGTGAACTTCGCCGCATTGGAGATCAGGTTGAGCAGCACCTGGCGGACGCGCATCGTGTCGCCGCGAATGGTGGGCATGTCCGGCGGAACCATCTCGATCAGTTGGATCGGTTTTTCCTTGACGAGTCCCTTGGCGGTGGAGAACACGCTATGGATCATCTCGGACAGGTGGACTTCCTCGAATTTGAGTTCCATCTTTCCGGCTTCGATGCGCGCCAGGTCGAGGATATCGTTGATCAAGCCGAGCAGGTGTTGACCCGAATTGTAGATGGCGGTCAGGTCCTGCTGCTGCATGTCGGTGATGGGTCCATCAATGCCCTTCAGGATGACGCGCGAAAAACCGATGATGGAGTTCAAAGGCGTCCGCAGTTCGTGGCTCATGTTCGCCAGGAACTGACTCTTGAGTTGGTCCACCTCCTTGAGGCTCGTGATGAGTTCCTGCGATTCGGCGAAGAGCGCGGCGTTGTTGATGGCGACCGCGATCTGGTCCGCGAGCGATTGCAGCACGGAGACGACGTCGGGGGTGAAGGCGTGTTCCTGCGTGGATTGGATATCCAGCACGCCCAGGATCTTGCCGCCCACCTTCAAGGGAATGGCGACCTCGGATTGCGTATCGAGCAGGAGCGGGTTGGGCTGGTGAAGCGGTTCGTGTCTTACGTCGTTGGCGAGGACGGTCTCCCCGCTTTCCGCCGCCTTTCCCACGATGGTCTGCGAACCGACCAGGACCCTGTGTTTTTGGAGTTTCATAACTTCGCCCGCCCCGCCGGTGCCTTCGCGCAAAACGGCATGGAAGCCGTCCTCGTCCATCTGATAGATCGAGGCGAAGTAGAACCCCAGCCTGTCGCCGACCAGGTTGACGGCGCGGGTGAAGATCGTGTTCAGGTCGAGCGTGGAGGTGACGAGTCGCCCGATCTCCGCGGATGCGGCGAGATACGTGTTGCGCCGTTCCACGGCTTCCCTGGCTTGCATGCGTTCGAGCGCGGCGGCGGTTTGCGCGACGATCAATTCGAAGTTCTCGGCGTGACTCTCCGTGATGCGTGCGGTCGTATCGTACGTCTGCACCGCCATAACGCCTCGGACTCCCCCTTCGCTTTTCAGCGGAACCCCGAGCCAATCCACGCTGCGGACTCCGCTCGAGACGATCTCGCCTGCGGCTTCGAGATCGGCAAATATCTCCGGCGTGGCGCGCAACCGTTTGCCGGAGCGGATGACGTAGGAGGTCAACCCTCTGCCCAATTTGCGCGGCGCCCAATCGGTGTCGAACTCGTCGGCGTAATAGGGGAAGGTGATCAGGTTCGCCGCCCGGTCGTAGAACGCCACGTAAAAATTACGGGCGGGCAATATTTCCTGGATCGCCGCATGGACGGTCTGGAACAGTTCCTCGACCGTGTTCGACGTGAGGGCGCTCTCGGAGATCTGCGTAATGGCGGCTTGCGTCAGTTCGTGCGCCTTTCGGTCGGTGATGTCGCGCGCCACCCAGAACACCTGGTCGTCGCTGAGTTTCGAAACGTTCGCGTCGAACCAGATGTCGTTCCCTTCGAGGTTGAGCAGGTATTCGGTCTTGACGATGGTGTCGCCGCGCAGCGCCTCGCGGATCACGTCCATGAACTGCTTGTGCAGTTCGGGCGGAAGGATATCCCTTATGTTTTTTCCGACCATTTCGGTGGGCGGACGTATGAGCAGGGAGGGGTTGGTCGGCGCAATGCGAACGTATCGTCCATCCTTGTCGTATACGATGATCACGTCGTTCATGGACGCGAACAGGGCGCGCAATTCCGATTCGGACCGTTGGGTCTCCTGGAACAAACGCGCGTTTTCGAGCGCGAGCGTGAGTTGGTCGGTGACCTGCCGCACGAGCAGTTGATCCTCGTCCGTCCAGTTCCGCTGGTTCGTTTCGTCCAGCGCCTGAAGCGTTACCCAGGTGTCGGGGGCGATCTGGAATTCCAGAGCCAGGACGGTCTCGGTCTGGGAGAGGGGCTTGGTCGGCTCGAGCGCGCGGGCGCGTCGGGGAGCGGCTTTCGTTTCGACCGCGCGGGCTCTTTCCTCCGGCGCGCGTTTGGGAACGCCCGCAGCCGGCGTCGCGCTCGGTTCCTCGTGTTTGATATCGTCGAACAGTTTGTCAAGCCGTTTGGCGATTGGCTTCTTCTTTGGCATATTCGATCAACTCCTGGGCAAGGACGCGATACTGTTGCGAGCCGCGGCTGTTCGGTTTGTAAAATGTGATCGGCACTCCGGCGATGGGGCTTTCCCGCAATTTGGTGTCTATCTCGATGACCGTCGTAAACACGCCCTGCCCGAACGTGGCTTGTAATTGCTCGAAGATGTTGCGGTGCGTCCGATTGCGGCGGTCGAGCAGCGTGACGAGGATGCGGTAGGCGAGGCCGGGGTTTACGTCCTGCCGGATGCGGCGGATGGTGCCCATCATGTTCCTCAACGCATAGGCGGAGAAGTATTCCGCCTGCGTGGGGATGATGAGCAGGTCCGCCGCGGCGAGCGCGTTCAGCGTGATCGCCCCGAGGGCGGGAGGGCAATCGAGCAGGATGTAGTCGTAGGGAAGCGAATCAGCCTCGAGGGCGTCGCGAAGCGTGGTCAGGTAATGGGTCCGCATGGGCAGGAACTGTTCCGCGTTCTCGATGCGAAAACTGGAGGGAACGATGTCCAGGTTCGGGACCTCGGATTTGCGGATGGCGGTCTTGATCCCGGCGTTCTCAATCAATACATTCGCGGATGAAACGCTCGCCTCCTCCGCTTCGAGACCGAGGGCAAGCGAAAGATTCGCCTGCGGGTCGAGGTCCACCAGCAGCACGCGGTAATTCAATTCGGCGAGCGCGGCTCCCAACGAGAGCGTGGAGGTGGTCTTTGCCACGCCGCCTTTTTCATTCGACATCGCGATAATGTATGCCACGTTACGCCTCCGATCCTTTGCCGTCGCTCTTGCGCGGGACGATCTCCACCCGGCTGGCGCCCAGCGCGTCCCGCAGTTCGTTGAGGGCTGTTTCGATCATGGCTTGCGGGTCGGTATGACTCCTGATCTTGCCGGTGATCTCGGAGACGAGCCGCTCGCGTTCGGCGCGCAGGGTCGTTTCCTCGAACAAGCGCGCGTTCTCCGCCGAGAGCGCCACACGTTCGGCAACCGCCCGGATGAGGTCCAATTGATCCTCGTTCCATTTGCCGCTCCCGCCCGGGGATTGGACGACCAGATTGCCGATGACCTCGCCGCGCAATTCGATCGGGACCACGACGGAACCTGATTCGGCGACCCGGGCTTTTGCCCTGCCCTTGCCCGTTTCCGCCAGGTTGACCGGCTCCCTGAGCGGGGAGGCGCCCATGGCGTTATAGCGGTATCCCAGCAGCCTTTGTTGTTTGGGCAGGCGCTTCCACGCCTCCCGCGTGGACTGGCGCATGACCAGTTGCAATTCCGTCAGCGCGCGGTTCGAGTTTTCGAAGAGCCGCGCGTTCTCGATGGCGAGGCTCACCTGGTCGGCGAGGAGGCTGAGGGTTTGCGCGTCCTCGTTCGTGAACGCGCCGGTTTCCCTGCTTTGCACGTCCAGCGCGCCGATGATGCGGTCTCCGCTTTTGAGAGGCAGAGCCATTTCGGAGTGCGTTTCCGGCAGGTCCGGGTTGTTGAAGAACACGGCGTCCTTTCCCACGTCGAGGGCGATGCGGGGTTCGCCGCGCGCGGCGACGTTGCCCACGATGCCTTCTTCGCCCACGCGCAGGCGGTGTCCGCGCGCGAGCATTCTTTGTCCGCCTTCGCTGTTGGCGGCGGCAAGCACCGCGTATTCGTTCGCTTCGTCGAGCAGGAAGACGCCGACGTGATAGAAACCATAGTTCTCGCTGATCATCGTCGTCACCTGCGGAAGAAGTTGCTGGAGGTCACGGACGGATGTGATGGAACGGGCGACCTGGGCGAGCGCCTCGAATTGCGCGGCGCGCCGGCGGATCTGTTCGTTCGCGTTCTCCAGTTCGAGGCTGCGCTGCTGCGCCTCTTTTGTTCGTTCGGCAACCCGCGATTCGAGGGTGCCGATCGCCCCCTTCAATTCCGAAGCCATCGAATTCAGGGTGGCTGCGAGCCTGCCAAACTCGTTTTGTTCCGTTACCTCCGCGCGGGCGTTCAGGTCGCCCTTCGCCATCTCTTCCGCTGCGCGCGTCAGGGATGCCAGCGGCGCGAGCAGGTTGTTTGCGAAGTTGACGGTGATGACGGACGTGAGGGCGAAGATCCCCAGCACGACGAAAACGCTAATCGCCAGGACGATGCTGTTTTCGCGGTCGAGTTGTTGTTCCGCGGTCAGCGCGTCCGCAAGCATTTCCCGCGAAGGCACGAGGATCGCGAGGCTGAAGTTCACGCCCTCGACGGGGCGATAGGCGATGAAGCGTTCCGTGCCGTTCACAGTGATCTGCGAGAATCCGGCGTTGCCGGAAACCATGTCCCGCAGGATGGCGCCGAAGTCCGTCCCCCCGCTTCCCAGCGCGTCGTCCGTCAGTTCGCTTCCCAGCGGGATCGTTTCGGGGTCAATTCCCAGGTCTGCGTAGCCCAAATCGGGCATGGCGATCAACCGCCTGTCGCGGTCAATGAGGAATGCGTAGCCGGTCTCGCCCACGCGGATATTCGCGATGTTCTCCGATATCTTCGTCAGTTGGACGTCCTGTGCGACGACGCCCAACAACCTGCCGGAGGCGTCATAGACCGGGGCGCTGTTCGTGATGACAATCCCATTCAACGCCGCGTCCAGGTAGGGGTCGGACCAGACCGCGTCCCTGTCCGGGTTCGAATCCGGGTTTGCCTTCACGTACCAGGGACGCCCGGTCACGTCGAAGTCCGCAGGGACGATGGCGGCAAGGTCAATGTTGGGGTAATACAGGGTCAAGCCGGTCGCCCCGCCGAAATAGACGGCAATGATGTCCGGGTTGGTCTCGAGGATGGATGGAACGATGAGATCCATGTGCCGCAGGGAGTTCAGTTCGGAGATCATCGCGGTCGAAAGGTCGGATGCGGCGGGGATGAAGACGGAGCCGATCTCGGAATTCGAATTGTCCCAACTGCCCTTCTCGTTCCGGGCAAGCGAACCTTCCGCGTCCCAATAGATGCCCGTCCCAAAGGAGGGCTGGTCGGCAAGCAGGTTCTGGCTGTAGTCCCTGAGGGAAAGCGCGCTCGTCCTCAACGATCCGAAATAATTCGAGAGGGTCTCCGCCTGCCGCTCCGCAGTGGAGTTGAGGACGTTCTCCGCCTCCTCGCGGGTGCTTGTTTCCAGGCGCTGCAAAAGATTGTCGTTGGTCTGCCTGGTCCGCACGTAGACGAACGCGCCCATGATCGCAATCGCCAGGAACACGATGGCGATGCTTCCCGCCACCAGCCTGTTTCGGATCGGGAGCGAGCGCAGGGATGCGAGTGATCGTTTTATGCCTGTCGTTTCCGGTATACTCGTCATTTGATTCACGCTCCATCCGAACTTTCGAACTGGATCAGGACCTCGGATCCGGGAAGGGCGCGTCCCAACTCTTCGACCGCCGTTTGCAGCACGTTACGCATATTGATGGACGCGCCGATCTTCGCGGATACTTCCCCGATCTTTGCCTCCTTTGCGGCGCGTCGCTGCGACTCCAGCAGGAGGCGGGCGTTATCGAGCGCAAGGGCAAGGCGATCCGAGACGGCTTGCGCCAGGTTGATCTCGTCCTGGTTCCACTTGCGGTCTTTTGTGGGCGCTTTGATGTTGAGGACGCCGATGGTCTGTCCGCGCAGTTTGACGGGGACGACGATGGTCGGCTGGGATTTGTTTTCCCTTCCCTCCAGGACGACGACCTGACCGCTGTCGAGGGCGCGGCGGATCTCGTCCGTTTCCATCGGTTTGAGCAGCCGTTTGCCGCCGGTCGCGGTCTGGCGATAACCGATGCGGGTCTCGCGGCTGGCAAAGGCGCTCCACTCCCGCCGTTGGATCTGGGCGTACAACGCTTCGGCTTCTTCACGCGCCTGTTGCATCTGGTTGAAGAGGCGGGCGTTTTCGATGGCGACGGCGACCTGTTCCGCGAGGATGCCGAGGAGGCTGGCGTCGCTTTCTGCGAACGCGCCCGGTTTGACGCTTTGCACGTCCAGCACGCCGATGGTCTGTCCGCGCAGGTTGAGCGGGAGAGCCATTTCGGAGCGGGTTTCGGGGAGGTCGGGATTGTTGAAGAAAACCGCGTCAGACCCAACGTCGAGGGCGATGCGTGTTTTTCCCGTTCTAGCCACGTAGCCGACGAGGCCGGTCTTTCCCACCTCCAGTTTGTGACCGCGCGCCAGCATCCGCTGACCGCCCGGGCTGTTCGCGGCTTGCAGGACGGCGAACTGCCTCGCACTGTCCACAATGAAGATGCCGACGTGATAGAAGTCGAACTTTTCACTGACGAGACGGGTGATGAGCGGCAGCAGCACATCGAGTTTTTGTTCGCTGGAGATGACGCGCGAGATCTCGTTGATGGATTGAAGGTCTAACGCCCGGCGTTCGCTGAGCAGGCGCGCGGTTTCGAGGTCGGCGGTGCGTTCGGCGACGCGTCTTTCCAAGCCTCCCAATGTGTCTCTCAGGCGGCTTGTCATGCGGTTGAACGATTCAGCCAGGACGCCGATCTCATCGGGCGATTCGACCGGGGCGCTGGTTCGCAGGTCGCCGGAGGAGACCCTTTCCGCCGCCTGGGTGAGGCGGGCGAGGGGACCGGTGAGAAATTGGGCTACGCCGATGCCCAACAGCCCAGCCAGTAACAGGATGCCCAGCCCTGCCAGTTGCGCGTTGCGCCTCGCGTCCGTTACGATCTTGAGCGCTTCGACGCGATCCTGCATGGCGACCACGCGCCACCCCAAACTTTGAAGCGCCGCGTCCGCGTTCGCATCGCCAGGGCTTTGAAGGGAGGAGACTCCAGCCAGGACTGGCACGCCGTCGTGGGTTGTGTCCAAGAAGGGCTGTCCGCTTTGAAGCGCGGCGGTAAAGTCCTGAGGCGCTTCCTCCAGGCGCAATTCGAATTCGCCGCCCGGCTCCCGCTCGATCTCGAGTTCGCTCCCATCCGGCAGGTAGATTTCAGTCCTGCCCGTTTCCCCGAATCGCCCGGCTTCGAACGCGGCGACGAATGCTTCCAGGTTCACGGTAGCGCGGAGTATCCCCGCCACTTCGCCCGATCCGGTTTCTCCCATGATCGGCACGGCGATTTGCAATGCCAAGGTTTGATGCTTCTCGTCGAACACCGGCTGGCTGATGTAAACGCCGCCCTGCCCGTCCCGGTAAGCCGCGCGCCACCACGCCTCTGCGGCTTGCTGGTAGGTCGGCGTGCGGACTGTGGATGCGACGAGCGCGCCGTGACGGTCGGTCACAAAGATCTCGATGTGTTCGGGAAAGGCGACGCTCAGTTCGCGCAGTTGCGCCGAGATGGGGTGAGTCAGGACCGATTGCACGAGGGGATCGGAGTCGTTCCCGGCGAGGTCCGCCGCGCGCCACTGTCGGTCCAGTTGTTCGAGCCGGGCAGGATCGCTTGTCGCGTCGGCGTTGACTTTCGCCAGTTCATCGTTCAGGACGTCGTTCAAGGCGACCGCCCGCAACAGGTCCAATTGTTTGACCAGTTCGACAGTGATGGATGAGGACGAGAGGCGCGCCACGCCGGTCAATTCCCGTCCAGCCTCGACGGTCAACTGTCCCAGGACGGAACGGCTGACGGCGAAGATCACGACGCCCACCGATACGATGCTGATGGCGATGAAGGCGGTGATGAGTTTCGTGCGCAGGGAATACAGGCGGAAGCGCGACAGGATGATGCCGGCGTAGATGACGCCCAACACGCCGGTAACGATGATCGAAACGGTGGTGACGGGGATGTCGGTGACGCCTTCCACGAACAGTTCGATCGCCACGATGAGGATGGCAAGCGCGAACGCCCCCGCGGAAACGCGCCCGGCGGTGTTGGGTGGGAGTGTTCCGTTCGCGATGCCGGTGACCACCAGCAACATGCCGATGGCGGTCTGCCAGCCGACGTTGTTCGCGACGAAGGGATAGGACGCGGAGGCAAGCGCGATGACGCCCAGCAGGATGAATATTCCGCGGATGTGATCGCCTCGGCGCGCAAGAAGGTAGGCATACCCCGCGCTCAGGGCAACCAACGGCATCATGTAGTTGTCAATTGGGGTTTTGTCCTCGTTCGGAACGAGGAATAAAGTTACAAGCGCCGTGACCAGCGTCAACGCGAACGTGATCAACGCGATGCGGGTCGCGGTTTTCCGTTGATCGTCTTCCGTTCGCTGATTTTCGCGGCGTGCAGTGCCTTCCGTCATATCAAACTCCAATTTCAACCTACGTTTCGGGATGTGTTTCCTGATCCAGCGACTGGATCTGCACCAGCACTTCCGAGCCGCCCAGCACGCGGCTGAGTTCCTCGGCGGCGGTGCGAAGGATCGAATCGAACTGGGTGGTTTCGCCGATCCTGCCGGAGATGTCGGCGGTGATGCGTTCGATCTCGGCGCGTCTTTGCGTGGACTTGAGGAGGAACGACGTTTCGAGCGCCAGCGACAAACGGTCTGCCACCGCTTCCGCGATGTCCACCTCGTCCTCGTCCCATTCGTGTTCGGCGGTCGTGCGGATGTCCATCACGCCGATCACCTCGTCGCGCAGGCGGATGGGTATGGCGAGCGCGGCGACCTTTCCGCTTTCCGTCACCGTCCGCCCATCCCGCACCGCCTTTTTGACGTGCGCGGCGGTCAACGGGCGGGTCAGTGAGTTGATCTCATCGCCCGCAACCCGGTACCCGACGTTTGTTTCGTCCGCTTGCAGGACGCGCCATGCCTCCCGCAGGTAGGCGCCGGATACCCTTTGCGCCTCCCTGACCAATCCCTGCATCCGTTCATAGGAGCGGGCGTTCTGGATCGCGATGGCAACCTGATCCGCCAGCGTAGAGAGGACTTCGACGTCCTCCTCCTGGAATGCGTTGGACACGATGCTTTGCGCGTCCAGCACACCGATGATTTCGTCTGCCACGCGGAGGGGAAGCGCCATTTCGGAGCGGGTGTTCGGGAGGTCGGGATTGTCGAAGTACGCCGCGTCAGACCCCACGTCCAGGGCGATGCGGGGCGCGCCAACCGCGGCGACGTAGCCGACGATGCCGGTCTGCCCGACCTGGAGTTTGTGTCCGCGCGCGAGCATCCGCTTGCCGCCTTCGCTGTTCGCGGCGCGCAGGACGGCGTAGGCGCGGTTTTCGTCCAGGAGGAAGATGCCGGTGTGATAGAAGCCGAACTGTTCGCTGATGAGCGATGCGAGGCGCGGCAGGAGCGTTTCGAGATTTTCGTTTGCGGCGGTGGCGTGCGCCAGTTGCGCGATGGCTTCGAATTGTTTGACGCGTTTTTCGTTGCGCCGGTTGGCGAGTTCGAGTTCGGCGGTGCGGCTGGCGATGCGATCCTCCAGGGATTGGTTGAGTTCGCGCAATTCCCTGTTGGCGGCGCGCAAACTTTCTTCGCTTTTGTTCGCGCGAGAGACGGCATCCCGCAGGCTGGTCGTGTCGAGGTAGATCAACGCGGTAACGACGAGAAATATGAACGTGAGGTCGCGCGCGAAGACGACGGGATCCTGCGGACGCGGGACGAAAAGCCCGTTGACCTCCAGGAGCGCCAGCGCCCAGACGACGCCGATGCTGGAAAGGATGACCAGGCTTCCGGCGCGCCAATGGACGATGATGCTGGCGAGCAAACCGAGCGCGATGTAGGCGATGACGATGACGTCCCTCACGCCGTCCGCGGTGTACGCCTGGAGACCAAGGCCCAGCCATCCCAAAACGATGATGGTCAAGCCGCTGGCGTTGACTTTTCCCTGGCGGAGCAGGTACAGGGCGACGATCATCACGACGATCAGGGCGGACAGGATCGGCACGGTGAAATCCGACGTGGATCGAATCAGGTAGGGGATCATCGCCAGCGCGAGCAGGAAGATCGTCGCCCAGGCGAATCCGTTGATGAACTTCGCGCGGAACCTGTCGTTCTCGTCTTCGAATGGAGGCGGGCTGAAGAACTTCCAGATCATTCGGCGTCCTCCTTCCTGAATTGGATTGCGATCTCGGTGCCGGGCAGGGTGCGGTTCAATTCCCGCGCGGCGATCTTGAGCAGTTCGTCCACGTCGCTTTGCGCGCTGATTTTGGCGGCGATCTCGCCGATGGCTTGCTCTTTAGCGGCTCGTTTCCGGCTTTCCGCGAGCAGGCGGGAGTTTTCCATGGCGATTGCGGCGCGTTCGATGATGGCGCTGACAATATCCATTTCATCCTGATCCCATTGACGATTATCCGGCGCGCTGACCTCCACCAAGCCGATCACCTGCCCGCGCAGTTTGATCGGCAGGGAAAGGACTGCGCCTCTCCCCTTCGATTTAGGCTGGTTCGCGCCCCGAGGAGGTTCATTCCCATTCCCGGCATTTTTCGCGTAGAGCAGGGTGGCTTTGGCTCCCGTGTGACGGATCCCGATGAGGTTCTGCCGGTTCGTGAAGTCCAGCCATCTGGCTTGCGCGAACTGACGCGAAAGGGCTTCCGATTCAGCCAGCGCCTTCTTTGTTTCATCGCTTTGTCTCGCGTTCTGGATGGCGATGCTCACCTGATCGGCAAGCGTGGCGAGTATGGCGACGTCCTCCTCGGTGAAAGCGTTCGGTTCGACGCTTTGCACGTCCAGCACGCCGATGACCTGCTCGCCCGCGCGCAGTGGCAGCGCAACCTCCGAGCGCGTATCCGGGAGGTCGGGGTTGTTGAAGAAAACGGCATCCGCCCCGGTGTCCAGCGCGACGCGGGGTCTTCCCGTCGCGGCGACAAAGCCGACCAATCCCTTTTCGCCGACCTTGAGCCTGTGACCGCGCGCCAGCATCACCTGTCCGCCTTCGCTGTTCGCGGCGCCCAGCACGGCGTATTCCTTCGCGGAGTCGAGCAGGAAGACGCCCACGTGATAAAAACCGAATTCGTTGCTGATGGCGATCGTGATCTTTTTCAGCAGGCTGTCGAGATCGAGCGTGGAACTGATGGCGCGCGCCACCTGGGCAATGGACTGGAATTGTCTTGCGCGCCGCTTGTTGCTTTCGCTGACGTTCATTAGTTCAGCCGTGCGCTCCTCGATGATCTTTTCCTGCCCTTCGAAGGTTTCGCGCAACCGGGAGGTCATGGCGTTGAAGGCTTGCGCCAGCGTGCCGATCTCGTCCCTGGAAGCGACCTCGGCTTGCGCGTACAGGTCTCCCTCGAGGATCTGGTTGGCGGTTTGCGTCAGGCGCAGGACCGGCGCGGCGATGATCTGACCGAGCGCAACGCTGACAAGCACCGCGCCGAGGAGCAATATGAGCAGGATGAACGCGGCGTTCCGCACGGCGAGTTGCATCTGGGTATTGATCTCGTTGCGCGTCACGACGACGGGCTGGGTCAACTCCGCGACCGGCACGATCACGCCGAGGCTGAAGTTTCTATCCGCGAGCGGCGCGTAGGCGAGGAAATAATCCACGCCGCCCACGTTCGTCGTGATGATGCCGCTTCCACCGACCACCATCCTGCGCGTGATCTGTTGCAATTCAAAAGGTTGGTCGCCGTCGAAGATCGTCTGTTGCGGCTCCTGGTTCACCTCCAGCGCTTCGGGCTGCAGATCGAAGAACTCATATCCCTGCGGCGGCATGGCAATGATGTGACCGTCGCTGTCCACCAGGAAGGCGTAACCGCTGGCGCCGACCCGAATGGCGTTGACGTCCTCGGCAATGCGGTCGAGTTTGAAGTCCGCCGTCATCACGCCTTTGAATTCATCCTTGAAATAGACCGGGACGGAAACGGAAATCACCAGCCCGGCGCCCGTCGAATCCTGCCGGGGGAACGACCAGCGCGGCTTCTTCTCCGGGTTGAACAATGGGGTCGCCACGCGATACGTCGGTTGCGCCGTGCCGTCGTAATCGTGCGGGAAACTCGCGCTGACGAGGACGTTCGGATAGTAGACGATCATCCCCCGTTCGTCCGTGTAATAGACCGCCGTGATCTGCGGGTTGTTTTCCAACACGAAGGGCGCGGAAAAATCGAGATACGCCATCACGTTCAAATCGCGGATTATGCTTTCATCCAGTTCGACCGTGGAGGGGACGAACACGCTGCCCGGCGAATAGCGATTGTTGAAATATTGTCCGTCGCTGAATCTCGTCAGTCTCGCGCCGGCGTCCCAATACGTCCCCGCGCCGAGGATGCTCTTCTGTTCCTGAAGCAACTCCAACTGGCTGGAAAGTCCCGCCACCTGGGAGACGGCTGAATCGAAAATTCGATTTGCGCCGTTCGCCTCTTCCACGACCGTGCCGAACAACTGCTCCTCCGCCAGCAGGTTCACACTCGTCTCGAGACGTTCCGAAAGAGTGTTCGTAATGTTCACGGTGCGGTTCATGGCGAAGAACGATAAAACGCCCAACGCCACGCCGCCCGTGAACAGGATCCCCAGGGAAATCTTTGTTTGCAGGCTGAAATCGCGGAAGTTCCTGAGGAAGACGAACGCAAAGACCAGCAAAATCAACCCGAGGATCGTGTAGATCGCCCCTTGAGGAATGGGCGGCGCCTGCCGGGCTGGGCTGCCCAACAGGTCCAGTATGACGGTCAGGAACGCGGAGACGAAAGTAAGCCCTCCCAACGCGACGCCCGGCCTTCTCGATACCACAAGGGCAACGATGAGCGAAACGCCGGCAAGTTGGGCGATCCCGATATAGAAACCCAACCCGCGAACGAGCAGGGAGGTGAACGGCAGGACAACGGCGATGGACGCGATGAGTACGCTCATTCCGAAGTCAATGCGGCGGTTGTGAACCAGCCTCAAGCCGTTCCACGAAGCGATCGTCGCTGCGAGGGTCAAACCCGCCAGCGCAAATAACTGCCAGCCAGGCGCCCGCATCGCGTGCCAGGTGATCGTCACTGTCAGGGAAAGGAACGCGAGCAGCGCCGTCACGCAAATCACGTAGGCGGCGCGGAGTTGGCGCTCGCCTCCGGCGAGGAGCGGGGTACGGTTTTCGTTCACGCTTGCTCCTTGTTCTGGAATTGGATCAAAATTTCAGAGCCGCCCAATACCCGTTCCAATTCCTCCGCCGTGGTTTGCAGGATGTTTTCCAGGTTGATGGCGCCGCCGATCTTTGCGGAGGCTTCCGAGATCAATTGTTCCTTCGCGGCGCGGCGGCGCGCTTCCTGGAACAACCTCGCGTTCTCCATGGCGTACGCGGCGCGTTCGGCGACCGCCTCCACAAGACCGATCTCGTCCGCCTGCCATGTTTTGGATGGATCGTTCGACTCGACGTGCAGCACGCCGATGACCTCCCCTCGCAATTTGACCGGCACCGCCAACGCGGAACGCTTCTCCCTCGACCCGTTGGGCTGGTTCGCCGCAACCTGTCCGCTCTCCACCGCTGAAGCCAACTCCGGAGTCTGCAGTTCGGTTTCGAGCAGTTCGATCCGCCCGGCGTTGTAGCGGAAACCCGGATGCCCCGCCTGGGAGGCTGCGCGGCTCCATTCGACCCGCGTAAATTCGTTATATACCTCCTGCGCCTGCGTCAACGCCGCGCGGGTTTCAGTCAAAAGGCGCGCGTTCTCGAAGGCGATAGCCACCTGGTTGGCGAGGGCGCTCAACACCTGCAGGTCTTCGTTGGTAAAGGCGCCCGCCTGCGTGGATTGCACGTCCAGCACGCCGATGACCTCCTCGCGCGATCTCAACGGAAGCGCGGCTTCGGAGCGGGTTTCGGGGAGGTCGGGATTGTTGAAGAAAACAGCATCCCTCCCAACGTCCAGCGCGATGCGTGGTTTGCCCGATTGCGCGGCAAAGCCCACCACGCCGGTCCCAAGTTTGAGGCGGTGACCGCGCGCCAGCATCCGCCTGCCGCCTTCGCTGTTCGCGGCTTGCAGGATCGCGAACTGCTGGTCGCCATCCACCAAAAAGATGCCGACGTGATAGAAACCGAAGCGTTCGCTGATCAGACGGGTTGCGACGGGGAGGAGTTCGTTCAAATCCTGCAACCGGGCGATGGCTTCCGAGAGCTCGGTGATCGCCTGTAATTGGAATGCGCGGCGGGTGATCTGTCGGTTTGCCTTTTCGAGATCGGCGGCGCGTTCCTCCACGCCCTGTTCCAGTGCGGCGGTCAGTTCCTCGAGTTTGCGATTCATGGCGCGGGCTTCTTCGAGCCTGTCCTTTTCGACGTTGTTGCGAAAATTTGCGAGGACGATCAGGATCACGCCGATGACGGTGATCATGCCTGCCCCCGCGAGCGCGGGTCCTGCGTCCACCGGCGCGCCGATGGCTCTCGCCAGGTACAACGCGCCGACGTTCAATCCCATGAGCAGGAGTACGACCCAGGGGGAAACGAACGCGCTTGCCACGATCAGGCTGATCGGCACGTAGATCAGGATCAGCCTGTCAAAGTTGGCGTCTGCTCCCTGTATGACCATGGACAGGTAGGCGGTGGACGCGAAACTGATGGAAAAGATGAGTATTGCGGCGCGATACCATCTGGTTCTTGAAATGAGGTAGGCGACGAAACTCGAAATCAGAGAAATCCCAACGCCTCCCGAGAACGCATCGTCCAAGCCTGTGCGCGGGGCGCGAATCAAAACACTGATAAGACCGAAGGACGCCACGATGAACAGAAAGGACGACGCCAATCTCGCGGAGCGTTGTTCGCCGACATCGGTAATGCCGGGGGACGGCGCGGTCAGGCGATCCCACGCCTGCCGCAAGGGGGATTTTCGAGTCGGTGTTGTTTTCAGGTTGTCGCTCATTAACCTGTCTCACTCCTGTCTTTGCTTTTGCGCGCGGTTCCATCGTCCTTATCCGTCGTTGGGAGCGCGGAGGGGTTGACCAGTTGAAAGGTGACCGTGGAACCTTTCAGGGCTTCGCCGAGTTCCTCCACCGTGTCGCGCAGGATGGAATCCAGTTGGAAGGAGGCGCCGAGTTTTGCCGCCAGTTCGGCGAGAAGGGTTTCGCGCGCGGCGCGTTTTTGCGCGTCACCCAACAGCCGGGCGCCGTCAATGGCAAGCGCAACGCGTTCCGCCGTCGCTTCGATGATGGATAGTTCGTCCTCCGTCCATTTGCGGACGGGGTCCGGCGTCTTCAGTTTCAGGCGTCCGATCGTCTGTCCGCGCAGTTGCACAGGCACGGTCAGCGCGTTCCCGTTTTCGACGGGCTTGGAGGTCTTCCTTACGGGTTCCGGTTTGATGCCGTCGTAACGGTAGCCTCTCGTGCGGATGGTCTCCAAGAAATCCTTCCATGCCAGTCCCGTCAACTGACTGGTCGCAGCTTCGGCTTCGGACAGGGCGCGTTGCGCCTGTTCGAACGAACGCGCGTTTTGGATCGCTATCGAAACCTGGTCAGCCAAAATGGAAAGGATTCGCAGGTCTTCCTGCGAGAAGGCGTTTACTTCCTTCGATTGAATGTCCAGCGCGCCGATGATCTCATCGCCAAATTTGAGGGGCAGGGCGGCTTCGGAATGCGCCTCGGGGAGGTCCGGGTTGTCGAAGTATTCAACTTCTTCACCCACGTTCGAAACGACGCGCGGGTTTCCGCTGTAGGCGACGTGACCCACCACGCCTTCCTGCCCGACTCTCAGACGATAGCCTCTGTCGAGCATTTTTTTACCGCCTTCGCTGCTTGCGGCTTTGAGGATGGCAAATTCCCTTCTTTCGTCCAGCATGAAAATGCCCGCGTGATAGAAGCCAAAGCGCGAACCAATGTCCTGGGCGACGGCTGGGAGAAGTTCATCCAGCGATTTGACGACGGCGGCGGAGCGCGCGGTATGGGCGATGGCTTCGAGTTGCGAGGCGCGTTTTTGGATCTGGGCGGCGCTCGCTTCCAGCGCGGCTGTCCGTTCCTCCACGCGCTGCCTGAGGGTCGCCTGTACGTTTTTCAGTTCTTTTTCCCTGTTTTGTAATTCCGTGTTCAGGTTCTGGAGGATATCCTGCCTTCGTCCCGCGAGGGCGGCGAAGAGGCCGAGGAAGAGCGGGGCTGTGTCAATGATCCAAAGCAGCGGGTCTGTCGTTTGCGCCAAAATGACGCTCGACAGATTCAGGGGATTGCCGTTGCTCGCGATCCTGATGACGGTCGCCCAGACGGGGAACAGGAAACCAAAGAATACGCCGATCAGTGCGTATCGCCGGGCTTCGGTATTCCTGGAGGGAGGAGTCTGCCGTTTCATCGTTTCGGTCTCGCTGCGCATGAGGCTCTATTCCGTTTCGCCTTCGAGTTCGAGGGTGACTTCCGTCGCGCCGCCGATCCTGCGCCCAAGTTCCTCGACCGCCGTTTGCATGATGGCTTCCAGATCGCTGACCGCGCCGATCTTCGTGGAGATCTCGCCGATGGTGCGTTCACGTGACGCGCGGCGCTGGGCGGTTTCCACGAGGCGGGCGTTTTCGAGGGCGAGGGCGGCGCGTTCAGCCGCCGCCTCCAGCAGGGTGATTTCGTCCGGCGTCCAGTTTCGGTTCTCAGTTTTGGATTTCACGTTGAGCATGGCGATGGTCTGCCCGCGGAATTTGACAGGGATGGCGATCCTGCCTGTGTTTTTTCCCGGGGAGAGATTGCCCGTTTGCGGCAGGGACTGGGCGGCTGGCGTTTCGCCGTCCTTCGAGAGCGAAAGGATCCGCTTGCCGTCGAAGACGTACCCTCTGGTTCCTGCCTGGCTCGCAAAGGCTTTCCAGTCCTGTTTGACGTAGCGTGTAATGGTCTCTTCCGACTCTTTGAGCGCCTGGCGCGCTTCTTCGAACAACCGGGCATTTTCGATGGCCATGGCAACCTGGTCGGCGAGTATGGCGAGGGTGGCAACGTCGTCCTCCGTGAACGCGTTGGGCTGCGCGCTTTGCGCGTCCAATACTCCGATGACCCGCCCGCGCACGCGGAGGGGGAGAGCCATTTCGGAGCGGGTTTCGGGGAGGTCGAGATTGTCGAAGAAAACCGCGTCAGTTCCAACGTCGAGGGCGACGCGGGGTTCGCCGCGCGAAGCGACAAATCCGACGATGCTGGCGGTATCCAGTTTCAGTTTGTGCCGGCGGTTCAACATCTTTTGCCCGCCTTCGCTGTTGGCGGCTCGCAGGACCGCGAACTCGCGTTCTTCATCCAGCAGGAAAATGCCAGCGTGATAGTAGCCGAATTTTTCGCTCACGAGCCGCGTGATGGCGGGCAGGAGTTCGTCGAAGTTTTGCAGGGCGGCTGTGGAGCGCGCCACGCTCGAAATCGCCTCCAGTTGATTTGCGCGTTTGCTCAACTGGGCGGTTCGCTCCGCCACGCGTTGTTCCAGTACCAATTGCAGGTTCTTCAATTCCGCATTGGCTCTTTCCTGCGCCTCGCTATAGGTTTCCGCTTCCCGGAGGCTCTCGGTGAGGCGCTGAATGATGAACCGCAGCACGATCGCCGTTGCGAAGATCATGGTGACCGCAGCCGCGATGTCCTCGTAGCCCGTCCTGCTCGTTTCGGAGAAGGGGGACAGTCCGTTGATGTCGGCATACCCGATGAGCGCCGACGCCGCCGATGCGATCGCCGCGAAAATGAACGACCCGCGTACGCCAAGCAGCGAACCCGCCAGCACGACGATGATCGGGAACGCCAGCATGGCAATGTGATAAAGGCCGCCCCGGTTGTATGCGATGAACGCCGCAGCCATTGTCAATATGGATGGCGCGAAGACCCTGCCCGGCAGGGACATGCCGCGTGAAGCCAGGATCATTCCGCCACCGACGATCGCCGCCGAAATGGACAGGAGCGCGACGATGGCCGGGTTATCTCCCGCCAGCCCAACGGCAACGGCGACGATCCCCAGACCGCCCGCAATGACGGCGAGGATATTGACAACCATTCCATCGGTTGTGATGAAGTGTAAGTTCGATTCCGTCATGGTCTCTCGTGATTCATTCATCGCCGTTCGTGACTCCGTTCGCTTGTTTCCGCATCGGGACTACTCCGTAAGTTGAATGCTGACTTCCGTATCGCCCAACGCCCTGCCGATCTCGATGACCGTTGTTCGCAGGATCGCGTCGAATTCGGGCGCGGAAGTGATGGCGGCTGTCACCTGTGAAATAGCCTGTTCGCGGTCTGCGCGGGCGCGGGCTTCCTCGAAGAGGCGGGCGCTTTCGAGCGAGGCGGCGAGGCGCTCGACCGCCTGTTCGATCGTGCTGATCGTGTTCGGGTTGTAACCTTCCTTGAGTTTGACGGTGACAACGCCGATGGATTGTCCTCGTAATTTGACCGGGATCGCCGCCACAACCTGCCGCGATGGATCGTTTCCGTTCTCGCTCCGCACGATCGGTTCCCCGCTCTGCATGGCTTCCGAGCCGAGGTCGGGCGCCGTCTTGATGGGCTGGATGCGGACGTTGTCGAAACGGTACCCGGCGTTGTTGAGCAATCCGCTTCCGACGAGGGATTCCCAGCCCTCCCTCGTGGAGCGTCCGTATGCCTGTTGCAGTTCTTTCAGGTTTTCCTGGGTTTGTTGCAGGAGGCGCGTGCGTTCGATGGCGATAGCCAGTTGGTCCGCGAGGATCTGCATGACGGTGATGTCGTTCTCGTCGAAGGCGTCGGGCAGGTCGCTATGCACGTCCAGCACGCCGATGATCCTGTTCTCCACCTTGAGGGGCAGAGCCATTTCGGAGCGCGTGTTTGGGAGGAGGCGGGTATGGTCGCGCCGCGCGTCGGATTCTCGGTCACGCAGGACGCGGGGTTCCCCCGTAAGAGCCGCGCGGCTGATGACGCCTTCTTCGTTGACGTCCAGCCTGTGATCCTCGGCGATCATTTGCCTTCCTGCCTCCGTAGGCGAGGCGGTCAACACCAGGCGCTCTCCCTTCTGGTCCAGCAGGTAGATGCCGGTGTGATAGAGTCTGAATCGCTCGAGGATGAAGTTCGTGGAAAGTTCCAACAGACTTTCGAGGTCCCTCGCCGACGCGACATCCCGCGCGATCTGGGCGGCAAGGTGCAATCGGGTCGTTTGATCTTCGAGTTCGCGCGTGCGTTCGACTACGCGTTCCTCGAGGATCCTTGCGTTATCGCGTAATCGGTCGTAGGCAACGTTGAGTTCGTCCACGAGCCTGGAATTCTCGCGTATCGTGATGATCTGCCGCGTGATCGTCAGGAAGACCGCCAGGGCGGTTCCGATGATGAGTCCGCTCGTCCTGATCCCCGCCCCGATGCCGGTGCTGGTGGCGTACAGGGATACGAACACGCCCGCCCCCAGCGCGGTAAACGGCAACAGGGAGGTTTGCCAGTACGACAGAGTTTTCCGCGGGCTTTCGGGCTCGGTTAGATACGGAGTGGCTTGCCGGAGGGCTGCCAGTCCCACCGCGAGATAACTGAGCGTCCAGAGTATGTCCACCCACGCGCCCGACAGATAGAGTTCCTGCAACACCAGCCATCCATAGACGATATCGGCGATGACGTACAACAGGAGACCGAACCCCAGGATGAACAGCGAATGCCGGGTGTTGATCTCGCTCTTTCGAAATAGTATGCTGGCGATGCTCGACAGAAGAAGAATATCCATGGCGGGATATGCGCCGGCGACGAGTATCTCCGCCCAGTTATCCCCGCCCGCCATCGCCGTGGGCGCAATGACGAAATACCAGAGTATCGCCGTGGAACTGACGATGATGATCGCAAGGTCGAGTTTCCACGTCTTCTTTTGCGAGAGATCGTACACCTGGGTGGGGATGGTTATCAAGCCGATGAAAGCCAGCGGATAATAAGCAAGATAAAGAAAATCGGGAATATCCGGGAAACCGATGCCCCTGGTAAGTTCCAGCGTCGTGTAAACGATGTCGGCGACGGCAAGCGAGATCATGCTGACGGCGATGAACGTCCACGCCCGGCGAATGGCGAGGTTGAGTTGCTTGAGCGTCGCAACGTAACTGGAGAAGGCGGCGGCAAAGATACCCAGCGGCAGGTAGCCCAATCCGGCGATCAGGACTTCATAGGCGGGGTCCGTCCACTTGAACAGAATCCAGGCGGAATACACCGCCGCGTATGCGCCCGCAGCCAACGCCCAAAAACCCTTCCAGCCCTGGAGCCAGGCAGGGAGCCGTTTCATTTCGATGCCTCTGCGCGTCTCATTCGTTTGCATGATTTCTTTCGACCTGATTGATGCGGGGTTCTGCGGTCATTGCCTCACGCGTCTTCTTTCCGTTTCCTGCCCTGGGTTCTGACCGATGAACACGGAGACCTCAGCCACGTCCGCCATGCGACCCAGTTCACGGGCGGCGGTCTGGAGCAGGCTGTCAATATCCATGGCTTGGCTGAAACGGGCGGCGAGTTCGCCCACCGTCTGTTCCTGCCAGGCGCGTTGCGTCGCCTCCTCCACCAGGCGCACGTTATCCAGCGCTAGGGCAGCCTGGTACGCCACCTCGTTGATCAGTTCCATGTCCATTTCGCTCCAGGACGCATCGCCTTTGCGCGCCAGCGCGATGGTCCCGATTTTTTGCCCGCGCAGGATGATGGGAACCTTCAAAGCCCCGTCTGTTTCTTCGGAGGTTTTGCCGGCGCGAATGCCGAGCGGGGTGTACGTGTACGAGAAACTGCCCTGCTGGACTTTACGACTCCACGCTTCGCGCGTGCGGACGGCTGTCAGCGCTTCGATCTGGTTGAGCGCCGTCTGGGACTCTTCCAGCAAGCGTGCGCTTTCGATGGCGACCGCCACCTGGTCGGCGAGCGTTTGCAGAACGTCAATCTCCTCCGCGCTGAACGCCTGCGGTTGGTCGGATTGAATGTCCAGCACGCCCAGCACCTTGTTGCGAACCATCAGCGGAAGGGCGACCTCGGAGCGCGTCATCGGGAGGTCGGGATTGTTGAAGAAAACGGCGTCAGTCCCAACGTCCAGCGCGATGCGTGGTTTTTTCTGCGCGGCGACGTATCCCACAATTCCCTGCGCGCCCACACGAAGCGAATGTCCCTTGGCGAGCATCTGCCTGCCTCCCTCGGAGGACGCCGCCACCAGGATAACCTCGTCGCCCGCCTCGTTCATCAGGAAGATGCCGGTGTGATAGAAACCGAATTGATCGGTCACGAGGTTGACGACCGACGACAGGATCCTGTCAATGTCCTGAATCTCTGCGGTCTGGCGGGCGATGTAGGAGGCGGCGCGGAACTGGCTGGTCCTGCGCGATAACCTATCTGTGCGTTCCGCAACGCGATTCTCCAATTCGTTGATCAGGCCGTTCAACTTGGCGGACATGATGTTGAAATCCACCGCCAATTCCGCCAGTTCGCGGGTTGGAGGGAGATCCGCGATCTTGAATGTGTAATCGCCTTCCGTGATCCGGTGCGCCGCGTTCCGCAGGACGACGATCGGCTTTGCCAGATAGTTTGCGAAGACGAATCCCGCCACGACCAGGAAGGGAAGCGTGCCAAGGAAAATGAAGATCAACCGGGTCAGATATTGTCGTTCCTGGGCGAGGACGGTATCGGCGGTTATATCCACTCCCAGGACGCCCGCCCGTTGCCCGTCCGAGGTAAAGATCGGCGTGTATGCCGAGAGGAACGTGCCGTATTCATCTGTGTAAAAATCGCTTTCGACGATCGTGCCTGTCATGGCGTCGAAGTTATCCACGAGAGTCTGGCTCGGCTCTTCGTAGCGTTCGCCGAATGCGGAAATGAGCGGTTCGTCCGGCAGCCCGGCATCCACGACGAAATAAATTCCCTCCCGGTCTTTTCGCATGGTGTAAACGAATCTCAAATCGGGTTCGGAGGTTTTTATCTTCAGGTTCGTCTCGTGGATCTTCTGGAAGTATTCATCCTCCTGCGACTGGACCTTTACGAACGCGTCTCCATCCTGTTGCAATCCCGCGAGGGCGGCGATGTTTTCCAGGCGGCGGCGCAGGCTTTCCCTCAATTCCTGCCGAAAGTTGACGTATAGGATCGAGGATACGCCCGCGGAAAAAATCGCCGCGAGGACGATGAGGGTGAGCGCCAGCCTCGTGCGCAGGGTGGGAAATTGAGATGGATTTGCTTCCATGGTTTCTTTCACGATTCTTCGTCCAGGTTCAATTCGATCACGGTTTGCGACGTGTCCAGTCTTCTGCCCAGTTCCTTGACCACGGTCTGGAGGATGCCGTCTATGGAGGCGGACGTCCAGATCCTCGAGTTGATCTCGGCCAGCGTGCGTTCGCGTTGGGCGATCTGGCGGCTTTCGGAGACGAGACGGGCGTTTTCCAGGGCGATGGCGGCTTGCGATACGACGGCATTCACCAGGCTTTGTTGTTCCGGCATCCACTCCGTATGGCTTTCGAGGACGATCTTCCCTAGGATTTGATTGCGGAGGTTGATGGGGCTTTCCATGACCTGGCCCGCGGCTTCGTCAGGTTCGCCGATGCCGTATTCCAGATCCTCACCATAGGATTTGATGTTGGTCCAGCCTTCGAGCAGGTATTGCTTTTGAATGGTGCGCAGTTCGTTGATGCTGTGCTGCGCCTCCTGGAACAGGCGCGCGTTTTCGAGCGCAATGGCGACCTGGCTTGCCATGTTCTGCATGGTCTCGATGACCTGCACGCCGAAATCCGCCGGTTTGGTGGATTGAACGTCCAACGCCCCGATCACGCGGTCGCCGATCATCAGGGGCAGGGCGATCTCGGAGCGCGTGTAGGGCAGGAGCGGGTTTTCGAATCTCTGTTTTTCCTCGGCTGTATCCTGCGCGATGCGCGGCGTTTTTTCGCGGATGCAGGTCGCCACCATGCTCTTGCCGGGAACTTCGAGGCGATGGCGGTTCTGTTTCAGGACCTTGCCCGCCTGCCCGGTGGCTTCCTTGAGTTCCGCCCATTTTTCGCTGGGATCGAGCAGGTAGATGGCAACGTAGTAATACCCGAATTGTTCGCCGATGAGGTTCGCGACCCTGTCGAGCAATTGTTCGGGATCGAGGATCGAGGATGCGACCCGCCCGACCTCGTTGGTTGCGGTGAGTTGTTTGGTGCGTTCCGCCACCTGTTGTTCAAGCGTGGATTGCAATGCGTCGAGCCGCGCGACCATGCGGTTGAAGTGCATGGCGACGATGGCAAGTTCATCGGTTGCAGTGACGGGGACGCGCTGTTTCAGGTCTCCTCTCTCGATCTTTTGAAAAGTTTCGATCAGGCCGTTGACCGGTTCGGAGATGGAACGGGTGGCGTGAAAGGAAAAGGCGGCGCCCAGGATGAGCGCCAGCGCGCTCAGGAGAAGCGTCTGGATCTGCAGGTCCCTGAACACCTGAATGGAACTGACTTCCGCATAGAGGATGCGTATGGTCTGTTGATAGCCGATCGGCGCGATGACCGCCACGCCGATGAGAATGAGTCCCAGCGCTACGATCTGGAATTTGACGCCCAGGAGGACGCCGGAGCGCGCTTTGAGTTGAGTCTCGAAGCCGCTCGGAAGCAGGATCAACCTCGAGGGTAGCGTGAGGCGTTCGAGAGTCAAAAGCGAAAGGATGACCGAACCGAGCGCGGCGGCGAGTCCTCCGAGAAGGATGTAGATCGGAACGGGCGAACTGACGGCGGAGGGTTGGAAGACGGAGGTCATAACCTCCCTGCGAGAAAGCGCAATGATGAACGGCGGGAGGACGTTGACGCCGAGGGCGATGAGCATCGCGCCGATCCCGTAACGGGTGACGAGGCTGGTGATCTCCTTCCAGGCTGTGAATTCCCTGTCCGCGTCCGCGCGGAGGTTCCCGTTCATCCAGGCGTCCAGGCGGCGCCTTGCGTTGGGCGTGATATACCAGGCAAACACAAGGAGGGCTGCCTGGCTGACGAGGAAGAGCGCGGGGACGAGGCGTTGAAACAATTGCCCGAGTTCGTCGCTGAGCGCGACGTTCAGTTGAATGGAGACGAGACCCGGTATCGCTCCCAGCAGTCCGACGATCTGGCTGATGGCAACCGAAAGGAGGATGTACCATCCGCCTGTGCGCTTGAGCAGCGTTTCGCTAAAGTGTGTCATCGCCTGTTCCCGTTTTTTGCTCTTCGACAGCCGAGCCGAGTTTGATGTGAACCCGGCTTGCGCCTGTCACCTTCGTCAATTCGCTGACGGTGGTGGTGAGGATGGTCTGTAAATCGGTGGTTCGGCGGATCTTGTCCGTGATCTCGAACAGGAGGCGCTCGCGTTCAGCCTGCGCGCGGATCTGTTCGAGCAATCTGGCGTTGGCTATGATCGCCGCCAGGCTGCCTCCCAACGTGCCGAGCAACTCCTCGTCGCTCTCGGTGTAGGCGTTGTATTGTTCGCTCTCCACGTTGAGGACGCCGAGTAATTCGCTGCGGTAGATCAACGGGATCGCCAGTTCCGAGCGCGTGTTGACGCTGCCTTCGATGTAGCGCATGTCTTCCTGGACGTTGTTGACCCGCAGTGTGCGGCGATGCGCAGCCACCCAGCCGGTGATGCCGCTCCCGATCGGCACTTTCAGTTCGTAAATATCGGGCGCGTATCCCACCTGGGCTTTTACTTCCAGCGCCTTCTTCTCGCGATCCGCCAGCAGGATGGCGACCCGGTCGCCGCCGAGCGTTACTTGCAAGCCGTTGACCGCAGACTCCAACGCCTCATCCAAAGTTGTTCCAGAGGCGGCGGTGGTCGTGATGTGATGGAGCAGGCGGTGCTGCGCGAGATGTTCCTGCGTTTCGGCGAACAGTTCGGTGTTGACGACGGCAATGCCCAGTTGGTCCGCAAGGATTTGGAGCGTCCGCAGATTGTCCTCCGCGAAGGCGTAAGGGCTTTTGCTTTGCACGTCCAGCACGCCGACGATGCGGTCGCCGACGCGCAATGGGAGGGCGGCTTCCGCCCGCGTATCCGGCAGAAGCGGATTCGGGTAGTAGGTGGCGTCCCGGGTCGTGTCGTTGACGATCAACGGCTCCCCTTTGCCTGCCACGTAGCCGACGATGGATTTCGACCCGACGCCGAGCTTGAAGCCGGAACGTTTGAGTTGCGCGCCAGCCTCCCCGGTCGCTTCGCGGACGACGACGAACTCGCCGGTCGGGTCCTTGAGAAAGACGCTCGCATGATAAAAATCGAATCGGGAGCGGATCAGGCTTACGGCTTTTTCCAGCAGTTCGTCCAGGTTCAGCGAACTGCTGATATCGCGGGCGATTTCCGCCGCCGTTTCGAATTGGAGCGCGGTCTGCCTGCTCTCGTTCAATACGCGGATGTTGTAGATCGCTCCCGAAACCTGGTTGGCAACCGAAGTCAGGAAACGCAGGTCTTCCTCGTCGAAACTGTGTTCGTTCTCGAGGTCCTGCGCAATGAGCGCGCCGATGGGCGCGCCCTGCGCCAGAAGCGGAACGCCCATCCATGACTTGGCGGGTTTGCCGGCGATCTTGGCGCCCATGGCGACGGCGCGGTTCATCGTATCCTCCACGAGCATCAGCGGTTGGCGCGTGCGGATCAGGATGGAGGTCAAGCCCTCGCCAAGAGGGAACGCCTCGAGGTTCGAGAGTCTCCCTTCTTCATATAAGAACGGGATGCTGATGGAATTCGTCTTCTGGTCGTAAAGGGCGATGACGAAACCGTAGTCGCCGATCACGTCCCGCACGTGTTCGTAAATGGTCGCATAAAAGGATTGCAGATCGTTGATCGAGGCGGCAGTCGAAGCCAGGGCGTTCAACGCGCTCAACTCCGCGGCGCGGCGGTCGCTGGTCGGTTCCGTAGGGGACGTTTTGGGAACGATCGAATTGATCGTCAGGCGGATCGTGCGGTTGAACGCTTCGACGGCGTCGTCGTCCAGGCGCTGTTCGTCCCTTGCGCCAATTAACACAACGCCGCGCAGTTGTCCTTCCTGAAGAATGGGTACATACGCGGCTGTTTCGCATCCCAGTTGTTTTGGATATTCGTGCAGCGGCGGCGGGATGGTGGTTTCGCCCTTGAGATGCACCGTCAGCGGTCCGTCCTTGAGGAAGGCTTCCATGTCCTGCCGCATCAATTCCATTCCGCGCGGAATGGTGATCTGCGCGTCCCGGCTTTGCGGATCCGAAAAATGGGTGAGTTGCAGGCGGTTTCCAACGACGGTAAAGAATGCCGTTAGAAAGAAGGGCGATCCGTGTCCATTCGATTGGTGTGTGGTCATCGTACCGATAATCTGGGTTAATTGAATTCCCAAACCGGTTCACCCGCAAGGATGCGGCGAATTTGATCGGGGAATCGGTCGGGGTCGAGCGGTTTGCCGAGGAAACCGTCGAAGCCCGATTCCTGTGCCTTGGTCATCTGGTCCTGGCTGGCTTCCGCAGTGACGGCGACAATGGGGATGTTCTTGAGTCTCTCGGATGCCCTGATCTTTTTCAGCGCGCCGTAACCATCCTCGTACGGCAGCCGAATGTCCATCAGGATCAGATCGAGGCGCTGGAGCGTATCGGCGTATTCCACCACTTCATAGCCGGACGTCTTCCACTCGCAATGGATGCCCAGATATCCGAGCATGCGCGCGATCAACACAAAATTCGCAACGTTGTCCTCCACCACCAAAACGGTCGCATCCTTTGGGATATTGGGTTTCTTGATGGGTTGGGTGTCGAGAACGTTATCAGGCATTGGTTCTCCTTGCAAGAAATCTTTCGATCTCCCTCAACAGTTCGTCGAAATCCACCGGCTTCTGGATGTAACCATCGCAACCGGCTTCGAGGGATTTTTCCTTGTCGCCCCGCATGACGTTCGCGGTCAGCGCCAGGATGGGGATGCGCTCGAAACCGGGGGTGGTCTTGATCTTGGCTGTCAGGGTGTAACCGTCCATGTCCGGCATATTGATGTCCATCAGGATCAGGTCCGGTTTGTTGGTCTTCAACACTTCGAGCGCTTCCTGCGCGTCGTTTGCCTCCAGCAGCCCATAATTTTCCGAAAGCAAAATACGCCGGATAAGCAGGCGGTTATCCGGGTTGTCTTCCACGTAGAGGACGGTGGCTTTTTCGTCAGTCGGTAACATTTGTTCAGGATCCTCCGCGCCAATTCTAATACGCCCCCATTGGGAACACATAACAGTCACCTTACAATTGTAAAAGACAAATGCCGAGAGAGTCTCTCCTCGGCATTCTGAGCGGGTGATGGGACTCGAACCCACGATATCATGCTTGGGAAGCATGCGTTCTACCACTGAACTACACCCGCGTATGTCCTGCTGCCATGCTCCCATTTTTTGAAATGGGCATGCGCTCTTAGTATAAAACCCCTTTGCTCTACGGGCAAGACTAAAATCAAAATTGCTTCCGCAAATCTGCGAGGACACGACTAGATGCCGCGTGTTTGGCGCGTGGCTTTGCCCTACGCGCCGCGGCGGATCGCCTTGACTGATAGCATGCCCGTTTTCCCCTGGGGCTTCCTGTTGAATTTAGCATCCGTATATATGGATTTATGGCAGTATAGCGGCTAGCCAGGGCGGCGGATCGATCCCCCGCTTTCGGTTCCCTCCCCTACCGCGGCGGGTTCCCACATTATGCCTCTATCACCATCGAACGGCTGCCTATGATCATATTCGCCCAGGGCTATAACCTCGGGGATCTGGTCAAACGCGGCGCATTGCCCCAGGCCGAAATAATGCCTGCATGTCTCGCATTGTGTTTTCATAATACACCCGGGGCGGGTTTTGCCCGCCCCGTATTGGTCGCTGCAATTGTCACAGATAACAGTGAAAATGCTACCTTTTGCAACCGTTTACGCCTGCTTTTCCCACTGCTAGCAGTGGCAATTCCTGTGTGTTTTTTCCCTGCTTTTTCCCTGCTTTGCAGGGAATTTTTCCCCTGTTCTTCCCCTGCTAGCAGGCGTTATTTTTCGCTGTTTCTCCGCTGTTTTACTGCGGTAATTGTCATTGCATCACTGCCAGGCCCGCGCCGATGTTCACGGCCTCCTGAAGCGCGTCAGGGTCGGGGCTGGTATCGAATGACACGCCTTCCAGGCCTGCGATCTCACCGACGGCTCGGGCAAGCGTGCCGATGGTTGGACCGCCCTCCCGTATCAGCACAAGTTCGGCGGTTTCCTGTAGCCTCTTGAATGACGGTTCGATCTCGTAAATCATTTTAGCGATCCCGCCGTCATTTTCGATCCCCCGCGCCTTGTAGATGGTTTGTAACGCTCGGAGGGCGGGCTGGTCATGGGCAAACGCGGAATTGATCTGCCCGATGGTCTGATAATCCAGCGTATCACCGCCGATCTCGATAAGCCTTAGCGCGTTTGTCCACTCGGGGGATGCCAGGTCAAGCGTGCCGTGTTTTTCTTCGAGGGCGGCTCTCAGTTCATCCAGGGAGGCGGAGATTTTCTCATAAGCCTTTCCCCGCGCCTGGTCGTATGCCAGCCTCAGTTCGATCTTCCGTGTTTCGAGGTGTTCGGGGGTGTAGTAACTCAGCTCACCCAGTTTCGCCAGGTCCGCCTTGTAAGTCTGCTTTGCCGTGACGACGCCTCGGATCTGCGCTTCGATCCCGCTAAAAAGCGAGGCGGCAAGTTGTGCCTGTTTCTGTTTTTGTTCGTTCATCGTGTGTCCCTTTCTAGTGTGCGGTCTTGATACCGCCCTCGATCTCTCTCAGCCATTCGGCCCGCAATTCGGGCGTGAAGTTCTCGGGCTTCACACGCGGGAAACCGTTCTGCTCGAAACACTGTTTGAGCAGGTCACCGATCCCGCGGCGGAGATCCTCAACGGGGAGTTGTGAGGGTCCGCTCATCTTGGAGATTTCAACCTCCAGCGCGTCCAACTTTCGAAGTAGTTCTCTGTCTTGTGCGTTCATGTTTCTGCCTTTCGTTTGTGGTATCAGCCAGCGGACACGCGTCCGCCTGCGGCTGTCATTACCTCACCGATCCCCACCTCGACCGTGGCCCGTGGCGCCTGGGATGCCTGCCTGTCCACGGCTACGATGGCGACGGCCAGCTCGAGGGCGTCGGCTTCGCTGAAACCCAGGCGGGCCATGATGCCGTACCGCATGCTTTCCAGTTCGAGGAAGGCGCGGAGGTTCTCGCGGTAGAGGTTCTCTGCAAACTGTTCGCATTTGCTCAGCTTGATCATGTCGCTGCTTCCCTTTCTGCCGTATGTGGCACGTGGTCGATCTTCGCGGCTGCCAGCACGTCGTAGCGGTCGCGGTAGGCGTTCCCGTAAGCTCTCAGCAGGCCGTGACGGGTCCGCAAGCCGTCCATGCCCTCTGACAGGTAACACAGGCGATCCGCTATCAGTCTCAACCTAGCTGCGTTTGTTGGCTTCGGGTCTGTTTGCATTGCTCACGCTCCTGTAAAAACCTTTGTAATAGGGACATTTTTTTAGACACCCTTTTCCCTCAGGGGAATAGCATCCCACACGCACCGCCTGCCCCTCTGGACGAACACCTCGCGGGGGTCGTGCGGTAGTCGGGTCGTCACGTTGAAGGCGGCTACTGTGCGGTCGTGCTTCTCACGCTTGCGGGCGGCTTGCTTCGGGTTCATTCCAGCGGTTTTAGGTGTAGAATAGAATAGTCGCGTGATGGTAACGTTGTCGGCCTGTGCGATAAATAATTGCCTAGTTGTACAAGCCAGTTCTCCGTCATGCTCAAGTCTTGCAAGGATGGTATCTCGCCTCCCTCGTGATGCCGTCCTTGCGACGTTTTTAGACACCGATCTCCTGCTGGGTGAATGTTTGGCGGCGCGTCGCTCGTTCCCGTTGGCGGGGTCAATGAATGTAAAAAACTTCCCGCGTGACGAAAACTCGTTCAAGCCGGGCACCGCGTCGGCGCTCCGATCCAATACCGAATACTGCCGTTTCGCTGTAACGAACTTCCCCAGGTTGCTTTTCTTCAGCGTCCGGGCGGGGATGCCCGTCAGGTCCTCCAGTTTTTCAAGGGATATGATTTCGCCGTTGTGGTTCGCCTGGACGTAAGCGGCAAAGACGCGGGCGCGCCAGTCTTTGGCAAACAGTCGCTTTAGCGGGATGCTTGATTTCGTCTTGTCCAAAAACTTGCAACCGAATATCTTGAACGCGGCTTCCTGGCTCCTCACTTTGACAGTGTTCCCCGGCACTACCCGGACAGTGTTCTCCCCCACACCTCGGACGGTTTTCTCCCCCACCCTCACGAACACCCCACACGCGAAGGCCTCAGCAAGCCAGGCGTAGAAAGTGCTGTACTTGACCTTCAGATGCAAGGCGGCCTGTTTGAGGTCCGCAATGCTGACATGCCCGGATCCTTGCGGGTCCAGTGAACGCGCCAGCACATACAAGCGGAAGGCTCCGGTCCGCTTGTAGACCATGCTCGACAGGCCCATGCTTGCCCATATGACGGCCTGCTCGGGTAAGGTGATTTTTTTTCGATCCTGCCCCTCAATATTTGCCGCCATGACACCCGCGCCCAATGGCGGACGCGTTGAATACCCGCGCTCCCATTCGCGGCGCTGCTCTATGAGCGCTTGAGCCTTCAGTAGCATCTGGCGGTCCGCTTCGTTCATTCGTTACTCAGTTCCCGAATAACCTCAGCGCGCCTCACGATAGGCGTATAGCTGCCTCAATTCCTCGATGGGTCTGCAATACCTGTACGCCTCGCCAAAGTGCCATTTTCGCCATTCGTCATAGCATCCCCAGCATAGGGACATTTCGCGCGGCTGGGTGACGTAGCGGGCGGGAGGCTCGGTCTTGCAGCGGTCGCATTTTGGAGGGGATGCGTTCATCGTCCACCCCCGAAAAGTGAGAGCTGCTTCGGGGCGGGAATTTCAAACCCCTCCCGCTCGATCTTCGGGTTGTCCACTAGCGCGTTGCGCTTTGCTGTTCTGCTGGTAGATGCCCAGTATCGGAGAGGGACGCGCATTTGATGACCATAGAACGGGTTTACAAACTTTTCAGCGTGGCGCACAAAATCCGCCGTGCTTATTGCGTAGGTTTCGGAATTGTTCACAATGACGCGCACAAACTGCCCGCCCAGGACCTGCACCGCTTCCAGTTCGGGCGCCGTGAGAGCTAAAGACGGTTCGGGCTTGCGTAGGACCTGCGCCGTCTTTTCGTAGGTTGCACCGATCAGGGTCCCGATGTGACGCTTGCCGCCACGATGGGGATTGAGGGCGTAAAACTTCTGCCTGCCTTGTCCTTCGTGTACCTCGATCTCCCCCGGTTGTATTATTCTTGCGGTTGTGGTAAATTCTTTCATGTGACACGCTCCTATCGTGTCCGCCGTCCCGCCGCCCTTTCCCGAGGGCGGTTGTGCTTTCAGGGCGGGGAGTGAATAAAAAATGACTGTCTTTCAACAGTCATTTTATAAAACTCAATTTTCCAAAAACGAAAAAAACGAAATTTTTACTTCCTTCCATGCTCCTTCAATATCTGTTCTATTCGGCGTTTGCCGATGCCAACCTTCGCCCCTATTTCATCAAAAACATCCTGCGCGGTAACCTTGTGTATCCTGTGTTCATCGCCGTCAATAAATTCACTTTCGTTTCGTCTCTGCATCTCCTCAAAGGTATCTATAACCAACCGCCTTTTTTCGCTTGGGGATAGTTTGACGGGTAATAAATCGCGCAACCGTTCGAGGCTCTCACGGAGTTTGTACCAAAACAATTCGTGAGACTGTAGAATGTACTTCAATGCGTACTTTTTTGCTTGTGGCGGAAGTGTCTTGTATTCCTCCTCAAATGCTCTCAAGGTGTTTTCGGGTCCGCCCGTGTCAATGTGAATTACATCATCGGGCTTGTCTTTTTCCTCTGTCATTTTGCACACTCCAATATAAAAGCCGTCTCATGTAGACGGCTTGCGAGTATGCTAAAATTCGCAATGTCTCGCCGTCTGTGTCGGCTTGACCGTCGCCCGGATGTCCCACCATCGCGGGCGTTTTTTATTGTCACCATTTTACTACCGTTACCATCCTAAGCCTTGCTCGTCACACGGTTGCCGATGGGCGGTTATTCAATTGTCAAATTTCAAGGTGTTACTTTTGCCGATCTCGTTGGTTAGATGAAAGTCGAATATACGGAAGGTCAAAACAGCTATTTTTGGTCATCGAACAGCCCTGGTTGATGCGGCGGTTTTGGCCTGCTCGGGCTTGCCTGGTACGCTGCGCGCTGCTCCGCCCAGGTGTGCGGGATCTGTTGGATGTCCACTGACACGATCTCGATCCCTGTAAAGAACGGCTCGAACGCGGGGCTATCCAGCAGCGGTACAAACTCAATGACCACCGTCCGTTTGTCGTCCTTCAAAATGGCTAGGTAAGTCGTCATTTGTGGGTATCCGTACCCCGGCCCGTTTTCAGGCGCGCCGGGGCTTGTAGGGCTGTTTTTGTTGACACTCTGACTGTCGACTGTCAACGGCTGCGGCGGTCGCGGTAGGCATACTCGCGGCAATGCTTCGGGCGGGGGCAATACCTGGCCGCGTGGCTGTGACTTGTGAACACCTCGCCACAATAGCCACATTCGCGGCGGTAGGTCTTTTTCACCCTTCGCGGTCGATCTTCAATTCCGTCAGGATCTCCCGCATTACGTGCCCCTGTACCGGTTCCCCTGGGTCCGCTTTCAGGATGTGTTCGCACGGCTCGGGGGTCAACCAGGGGTTGCCCTCTATCAGACAAGCCTTGCAAAATATCCGCTCCCGCGTCCCGTCCTTTTTGGCGGTCCATAACATCTGTTGTTTGACGCGCATGAGGTTGTAAGGTTGCAAGCGCCATGTCAGGACCTGACGATCCCACCAGGACCGCAAACGGCGGGCTAGGACATGTACTCGGGACGGTCTGGAAAAGGGGCGGGCGGTTCGCCCGTTTCCTCCTCTTCGGTCCCTGCGGTCGGCGCTGCCTGTTTGCCCTTCGCCACTACCGCGGCGGTTTCCGCCTGCTTCCGTTCAAACGGCGTCCCTTCGGTCGGTGTCAATCCGAGGTCGCGCTTGACCTGTGAAACAATATCCAGGGTGATTGAATGGGAAAGTTCCGCCTTGTTTTCGTCCAGTTGCTTCGTGGCCTTTTGGATCGCGTCGGTCACGATCTCGCCGCGGGCAATACCCACGTTTATCTTTTCGTGGATGTCCGGGGCGGTCGCGTGATGGGCATACAGCAGGGCGGCGTGTAGTGCGGTAACGATGATGAAACCGTACACCATCCATTTACCGATGTCGCCCGCTTCGAGGAAGTCACTCGACAAGGCCACTTCCGCGCCCACCATGCCCAGCGTGCCGATGAAGGCCACAATAAAGCCGATGGCGGAGGTTGCATACTGCCCGGTGCTTTCGCTTCCGAACACAAACGACAAGGCCCAGCACATGGCGGCAATATCGAACATCACCAATCCCCACATGCGGTTAGTGAGGCTGTCGGGGAAGATGCGCGCGAGGGCGGAATACGTCAGGGACATGAGCAAAGCCAGGACGGCGATCCCGAACGCGGCGAATATGTACTTGCTTGCGGTCTGCAAAACCTTTTTCATGGCTTGTTACTCCTTATTGGCTGCGTGTCTTTTTCAGGCCAAACCATGCAATAGCCAGGCACACGATACCGCCCGCCATTTTGACAATTGCCTCCGTCAATGGCTGGGTATTGCCAAGGCCCGCTTGAATTTGCAGGGCTTCCCATTGCGCCGCGGCCGGTAACACAAGCGCGAGACCCAACAGGGCGAAAACGGAAATGATGGTCAAGGGAACGATCTTCATGGTCTTTTACTCCTTACGGGTAAAGGTAGGCTACGGCGTTTCCCCATTTTGCCCGCGCCTTTTCCATCGCCTCGCCTCGGTCGTTGGCGAAGACTGTGCCGAGGAATGGCGCCTTTCCTTTCGCGTCCGCATGTCCGTACACTTCGAACTTTTTCATGGTCTTTTACTCCTCGCAATATCTTGAATGTATCCAGCGGTCGGCGCCGATCTCGTACCATGCGCCGCGCTGGTCTAGGATGCTCACAATATCGCCCGCGTACAGATAGCCAATGACGGGATGCTCGATGCCAGGTCCCGAACGGATGTGCAATGCTTCGGCGGTCACTGTGCAAAGGCTCGGCGCGTCCGTTGCCGTTGCGGTCGGTTCCTGGGTGGGGTGGGGGGTGGGTGTCCTGGTCGCGGGTTGTACAATTGCCGCGCTCGTATCCAAACACGCGGCAAGGGTCAATGAGAGAATGAGGGTTAGTATTCGTTTCAATCTGCCTCCTATCGGATCGCCTTTACCTGGCTTGTCTTGCGGTCAACCATCGCATACCCGCCGATGCCATAGGGCGCGAGGAAGTAACGGGACCACGTGGCCGCGGCGCCGCGTTTGCCGATCTTCTGCATGTGTTCGCGTCCGTGTTTGGTCACCGTGGCGCGTCCGCCTTTACTGCCTGCCTGTTGTTTCTTGTTCATGGCTTGTCCTCCATCGTGGCGAGGATCTCGAGCTTCTTGAGGGCGATCTGCAAAAGGTACAGCTTCGCGCCGATCCTGCGGTAGTCGTGGGCGTCTATGGCGGCGTCAAGTTCCTCGAACGCTTTGACGGCCTGCGCTACGGTTTCCTGGAAGTGGCTTAGAAGGTCATTCATCTTGTCACCTGTCCTTTAGGGATTGCTCCCCGAACACACCCCCGCCTGCCAGTTAGGCGGGGGTGTGCATTTCACTATTCCGAAACCAGTTCGGGGAAATATGCCTTGCACACCTGCAATTGGATGTAACCAATTGCGCCGCGCAAAATTGACGGGGAGCGGGAAACGATCTGAAGCGGGGTCAGGTGTCCGCCCTTGAACTTCATAAACAGGAAGAAGTCGACCACGCTGCACCGATCTTCGAAGGCGAGTTTCCTCAGCTGCGAGGCCAGCAACAGAATGAAATTTGCGGGGCTGATATTGTCGAGCAGGGAACGGGTGTTCATGCTTCCTCGGGCTTCTCACCGAACGCGGCTTCATAGCTCATGTCATGCTCGGGCAGGCGTTCAAACAGGTCCTTGGCCTCGTCAACGGACAGGGCTTGGATGCTGTCCCGCTCACCCTGCCATTGGGTTGTGTGATGGGAGAAGAACGCCCCGTTCGGGGTCTTGTAGAGATAGGTATTGCGCCCGTGCCGCTCGAAGTTGCTACCATCCCAATAGCGATCCGATGCCACAAGGGAGGCGGTCTTGGTGTCATACACTTTGCGGTTGATAATTTGTTTCATGTCCTATTCCTTTCGTGTGATTATTGCAACAGGTACCGCGTACCTGTTTATGCCAGGGGGATAAAGTCGCTCGCGCTTGTTTCCAGGTCTAGCGCGAGGTTCAAATAGCGCTGCGTAGTGGCAACGGATGAATGACCTAACAGGGTTGAGATTTGCGTGAGAGGGATACCCGCCTCATAACCCAGCTGCGCGAACGTGCGGCGGAGGTCATGCGGCGCCAGGGTGTCAAGGCCGATCCGCCTCCCATAGCTGCGGACCAGTTCAAAGATGCCTTTGTCGCTCATTCTCTCGGAAAGGTCGCCGCTTCGGGTCATGGCCCGGGCAATGTATCCACCGCCTGTAATCGTGCGCCATTCCCTCAGATGGTCGGCTAGTTTGTCCTGGATGGGAATAACGCGGCTCTTGTTGCCCTTGCCCTGGACTTCGATCACGGTCCGCATTTTCCCCGCCTTGGTCGGCTGCTGCTTCAGGGCGTCGAATGTCAGGTTGACCAGTTCATCACGGCGAAGGCCCGCGCCCAGGAGCAGGCCAAGGATTATCCAATCCCGCTTCCCTTTGAGCGTGTCACCGCAAAGGCTGGTAATGTGTACAACCTGCTTTTGAGATAACCACGTGTGCGCCTTCGTCCCCTTGTGCTGCTCGACCGTGACGGCGTTCTGCATGGCCTCGAGGCGGAGCAATGCGGCTTGTGTCTGTTTTAGGTTTTGCGGGGTTGCGCCTGCCTTCATGTCCTGCTCGATCCCGCGGACCATGAGGCGGAGGGCGGATTTCAAAAACTGGCGGCGGCTGGATTTCAACGTGTCCGCGTAGGCTTGCAAGGCTTTATGGTTGGCCGGGTTCACGCCTGCCGCGTGCATCTTGCGGATCTCCGTCGTGTACTTGGCCTTGGTTGACGGTTGCAGCGGCGCCCGATCAATGGCGGAGGTATCAAGAGCGGGGGAGGGGATTAGGGCGGTTGCCATGGGTTTAGGTTCCTTTCTCATTTTCCCCGATTGTAAAACTAAGTTATCGTTTAGTCAAGATGTATTCTTTCCATCAAACTATGCAAATAAATGGTAAAATAGACATTGAAACAACAAACATAAGCGTCGTAAAATAAGCAAGTTTACACTGACGAATGTAAACATAGTTTTCCACACTTGGAGTAAAATTATGAACGTGCCAATCAATAACAAATTCGGTGTTTTGCTTGCTGAAAAGCAGGCCAGGGAGAAGCGGAATATTTCGCTTCTTGAGGTATCCAATGCAACGGGGGTATCCCGCCCCACCCTTACATCGTGGGCAAAGAACACGGTCACGCGTTTCGATCTGCCTGTTATCGAGGCGCTTTGTGAATACTTCCAAGTCAGTTTGTCGGACCTGCTCGAATACACCCCCAAAACCAAAAAACCCGCCAAATAAGGCGGGTCTTTTTTTGTTATAGATTGTCAATGGGGGAATGTTCCCGATGCGCTTGCAGCAGGTCGTCATCTTCGAGGCTTGCGTAATAGCTCACCATTTCCAAATCAGCCCACCCGCCCAGTCCCTGGACGAATAACGCATCCATGCCAGCGCGAAGGGAGAGGATCGCCCACGTGCGCCGCATTGCGTGAGGGGTGACGTGTATCCCGGTCCGCTTGGATAGCCTGCGAAAAATAAGCAACAGGCCCGATCCCGTCAGGCGATCCCCGCGCCTCGACCGAAATAACACGCCTTCCCGATCTGCAAGCGTTCTACGATACGCAAGCAAGGCGCGCCGTGTCTTTGCCCCTATCCTCGAAATACGAGGCTTTCCACCCTTCCCACGTTTGACGATGACGGTCCCGCTCTGCATGTCCACATCCGCCCAATCCAGCGCGCACACTTCGCCGCGCCTCAGTCCGCTATCCGCCATGAATAGCACAATCGCACGATCCCGTACGTCGCAAGCCTTGACGATCTCTTTCACCTGGTCGCCCGTCAACACTGGCAGGCGCTTCTTTGCGATCTTCGGCATGTCGAATATTACCGCCTGGGTTATGTATCCCTCCCGATGCCAAAAGCGCAAAAGGGTTTTTATCGCCCGCGCGTGTGCGTGCCTGGTCCGATCCGCACCCTGCAAAAGCGCCAGGTATTGGCGGACGATGCGCGCCGTCACTTCGTTCGGTTCGGTCACTCCCTGGGCTTCGCACCACTGCAAAAACCTTCCCGCCGTGCCCGTGTAGAACTTCATGGTATTGGCGGCGCAATTCATGGCCTGCCGTGACAAAATAAAATCCGTGTACGCGTCAATGAGACGATACGAGGCAAGCGCTCTATGCTGCTGGGTTGTGGTTTTGGGGGACAAAAAAACCGCCATTCTAAAGGGAGAATGGCGGCGGGGATACTCGAACCCACGATATCATGCTTGGGAAGCATGCGTTCTACCACTGAACTACACCCGCGTGCGATAAGGGGATTATAGCGACCCGACAGGGGGATGTCAAGCAAAGGTCCCGCGCGGAGATCGAACCCGCGTCATTCCCGACCCGGTCACTGCCTCCGTTTCAAGAGCCTTTCCGCCAGCCCGAACAAAAGATCGCCCGCCTCGCCCTGCGGGTCCGCCTCGCGCAGATTCAACATGGCAAGTTCGGTCATCTGACTCGACGCATCGTGCGCGGTTTCATACCCGCCCTCGCTGGCGAGCAGGCGCGCCAGGTCTTCCACCTCGTGCGGTTCGATGGGTCCCTGTCTCCAGCGCGCGGCAAATTTCCTGTTGACCGACAAACCCGCCAGCACCGGTAGCGACTTTTTCCCCTCCACCAGATCGCTCGTCGCGGATTTGCCCGTGATGGTTTCGTCCCCCCAAATGCCGAGAATGTCGTCCTGCACCTGGAACGCCAGCCCAAGAAATTGACCGAAGGATTTATAGGCGGTCTGTTTCTCTTCGTCCGCCCCGCCGAGTATCGCCCCGATGTGACAACAAGCGGAGAGTAAAGCCGCGGTCTTGCCCGCGATCATGTGCCAGTAATCGTCCGTCGTCAGGTCGGTTCGCGCCGCGAAGGACATATCCAGAAATTGACCGCGCGTCAGGTCGAGGCACGTGTCGTGCAAGATCTCCGCCGTTTTGAGGACGACCTCCGCCGGGAAGTTTCCCTTCAGGCTCACGATCGCCTGGTTCGACATCACGAACAGCGCGTCGCCAACGTTGATCGCCATCGGCGCGCCCCATTTGACCCACACCGTATCGCGCCCGCGCCGTTTGGGAGAGTTGTCCTGAATGTCGTCGTGGACGAGCGAGAAGTTGTGAACCAATTCCACCGCCGCCGCGGCGGGCAGCGCAAATTGCCAATTTGCGCCGCAGGCGGAAGCGCATAACAAAACCAACAACGGACGGATGCGTTTGCCCGTCGCGTCGGGACCCGCGCCTTCGCCCGTCCAGCCCATGTGATAAGCAACCATGTCGTGGAAGCGTTTCGTGCGCGGCTGATCGAGGCGCGAAATCTGTTTTTGCAGTTCCAGTTCGATGTGAGGAAGAAGCGTGTCGAAATCCATTATCTGCCCTTCGAATTGAGGATGCCCAGGTTCTCCAGATCCGTTTTCAATTTATCGCTGGTCTGGAAACGGATCGTTTGGAACCCCATTGTATTCGCCTGCTGGATATTTGGCAACGAGTCGTCAATGAACAGACATTCCCGCGCGGGCTTGCCGATCTTCTCGAGCATGATGCGGTAGATCCCGGGCTCCGGCTTGACGTATCCCACCGCGCCCGAAATGACGATGTCGTCGAACAAGTCGAAGAAATCGTATTTGGCGCGCGCGTACGGAAACGTCTCCGCAGACCAGTTGCTCAAGCCGTAGAGCGGATATCCTATTTGCTTGAGTTGCTTCGCGATCCCGACCGTCCCCCAATAGGCGTCTCCAATCGAATCCTGCCAGTGATCGTGATATGCCTGAATGAGGCGCGCGTAGCGCGGAAAATGCCTCGAAAGGTCGGCAACGCCTTCCTTGAAAGTGCGCCCCTTGTCCTGATGAGCGTTCCAGCCCATAAAATCCACTTCATCGAGGAAGCGTTCCATGCTTTCAGGTTCGTTGGGGAAATATTTCCGATAAACCAGCCTGGGGTCCCATTCGACAAGGACATTGCCGAAGTCGAAGACGATGGCTTTGATGTGCGAGTTTGTCATGCCGTTATTCTAGCAGGGATTTTTGGGACGCGTTGCCATTTAAATCTCCATGCGTAAATCCAAAATCGTAAATCGTCCTACCACTTCTCCCAATGCGCCATCTCTTCCAACTTCCTTCTCCCTCCCTTCCTCGGCGGGGCGAATAACTTCTCCTCCTCCAGCGGATACCCAAACGACAGGACGATCCGCGCGTGCCACTCGGGTGGAAATCCCAGAATCTCGCGCGCTTTTTCGTGTTCGTAGATCGAAGCCGGGCAGGAGCCGATCCCCAACTCCAGCGCCATGAGTTGCATGAACGCCGCAGCCTGACCCGCGTCGAACATCGTCTGGAATTTTGCCAAAGGCTCCGGCGTGAGAATGGCAATCGCCGCCGCCGCGCCCGCAAGATGTCCGGCGTATGCGCCGCATTCGGATAACGCCCGGAGCGTGGATCTATCCCGGACCACGATGAACTGCCATCCCTGCTCGTTCTTCGACGACTGCGACCTCCGTCCCGCGTTCAGAATCGAGCGGATCATCTCATCCGGCAACGGCTTATCCTGAAATTTCCTCACCGCGCGCTTCAAACGGATCGCCTCTGCAACGTTCATCTTCGCCTCCTTTCCCGATCGTCCCTGCGTTTCGAGCCTGCCTTTTCGATTATACCCACGGAACGACCCTCCTCCATGATCGCATTTCGACATTCCATCGCAATCCTCGAGAAGGGATGCTGAATCGGCGTGGAAAAGATTGGCTGATATAATTCGCCCGCCATATCGCAATCGTGGAGAGAACATGAAAACTTCCGCACGACGCCTCGCCGGCTTTTCCCTGGGGTTCGCGCTCGGACTGGCTCACGCAACCGTTTCGAATCTGATCAACAAAATCTACCTGCCGGGCGTCCCGCTCTACGTTCCGCCGCCGGGGACGTCCGGTTTGATCCTGCTCACGGCATTGTTTTTCGGCGTCCTGGGCTTGATCGCCGCATGGACCGATGAGGTCATCTCAGGCGTCATCCTCTCTGCGCTCATCGGCTCCGTTGTGTCCTCAGGCTGGATCATGCTCACCGGCACGTCGGACCGCGCCTCCACATTTGTCCTGCTGTTCCTGGTCTTTATGCCGCGTATATTTTTCTATCTTCCCTTGAGCCTGGGCGTGAGATGGATCGTGTCAACATTCGAACCGTCCCCCTATCGGGCGGCAATGCCTCTCGCGCGCAGGGTCGTTCCTTTGGCGATCGCCATCCTGATCGCCGCGTCGAGCGGAATATTCTCCCTGGAGAACCGGGAGACGCGTCAATCCCTCGCGAAAATGGACGAACTCGTGCGGCTCGGCATGCAGGCGGAAAGCCGCGGTCAACTTCCCAAATCGCTTCAACCGGTGGAGGGGTTCGTTTCCAAAGCCGAAGGCGGCTACGCGTTCCATCTGGGCTCCAACCCGGACGTCCTGCCCGTTCAACGCCCCCCGGTGAAACTTGGAACCATCGAACCGTTCATCATCGTCGTCTTCGAAAACGGGTTTCGCTTTGGCTGTGTCTTTTCTCCCCCGTATGAAGTCCCAGCCTGCATTGATCTTTGATTCGACTTTGGGGCGGCGTATTCCGCAAACGGTATAATCTGCGTATGGAGACGCCCGGTTTCAAACCCTATCTTCTATCATCGCTGGCACTGGCCGCTGTGGGCGGCGGCGGATTGTATTTTCTCATCACCCAAACGCTGCCGCTTGTCTGGTATCGCTGGGGTTTCTTCGTCCTGCTGATCATGTCGTTCACGGGCGTCTTCCTGCCCGTCGTTTATTTCTTGCATCGTCGTTTTCCGGGAGAAAAGCCCGCCGAGCCAAACGTCGTCGTCCGCCAGTCGCTGTGGTTCGGCGTCTACGGCGCGACCCTCGCCTGGCTCCAACTTGGACGCCTCGTCACGGTCTACGTCATCCTCGGGCTGGCGGGCGGTCTCCTTGCCATCGAATACTTCATCCGCCTGCGCGAAAAATCGCACTGGAAACCTCCCGTCCACGAAGATGAATAGCCTCCGTGACCTCCCTTCGGTCGAACAACTCCTGCAAAATGCGTCTCGTCTCATTGACGGATATGGCCGTCCGCTGACTCTCGACGCGCTCCGATTGACCCTGGACGAAACCCGCGCACGCTTCAAACGCGACCCCGAAATTGCCCCGCCCTCCATTGACCTGATCCTTGCCCAGGCCGAATCCCATCTCTCCGAATGGACGGCTTCGACTCTATCCCCTGTGATCAACGCGACGGGAGTTATCCTGCACACGAATTTGGGACGCGCCCCGTTGTCGAACGCGACCATCGGAGCCATGAACGAGGTCGCGTCGAATTACTCCAACCTCGAATATGACTTGTCGAAGGGCCGGCGCGGATCGCGGCTCATCCACGCCGAATCTGTTTTGAAAAAATTGTTGAACGTCGAAGCCGCGCTGGTGGTGAACAACAATGCCTCCGCCGTTTTACTCGTGTTGTCTGCGCTGGCGAACAGGAAACGCGTGGTCATCGCCCGTTCGCAACTGGTCGAAATCGGCGGCGGCTTCCGCATCCCGGACGTGATGAAAGGCTCCGGCGCGAAACTGGTCGAGGTGGGGACGACGAACAAAGTCAGATCGTCGGATTACAGGGAGGCGTTCGAGGAGAAGACCGCCCTCGCCATGCGCGCTCATCGCAGCAACTTCAAGATCGTCGGATTTACGGAGGAGCCGGCCCTCGATGAGATTGTCGAGATTGCCCACATGAACCACGTACTCGTCGTTGACGATCTCGGTTCCGGCGCGTTGTACGATACGGCAAAGTATGGTCTCGCCCACGAACCGACCGTGCAGGAGTCTCTTGCGGCTGGCGTTGATCTGGTCTGCTTTTCGGGCGATAAACTGTTGGGCGGTCCACAGGCGGGAATCATCGTCGGCAAAAAGGAGTGGATTGACAAACTCAGGAAACATCCCCTGGCGCGCGCGGTCAGAGCCGATAAGACCTGCCTGGCAGGCGTCACTGCGACTCTGACTCATTACCTCAAGGATGAGGCGGAGAGGGAAATCCCGATCGTGAGGATGATGTCATTGACGCCGGAGCAGGTCAGGGTCAGGGCAGAGGCGTGGCGGGAGGCGTTGGGACAGGGCGAGGTGGTCGAGTCCGAATCCACTGTGGGCGGGGGCAGCCTGCCGGAAGAATCCATGCCCACGTTCGTTCTGTCCCTGAACGTCAAATCTCCCGACAGGTTTTTGAAAACATTGCGGGAGTCGAATCCGCCCGTCATCGCAAGGACGGAGAACGACAGGGTGTTGCTCGACCCGCGCGCCGTGTTGAACGATGGTCTGTTGTTACAGGTTTTGAAAAGGGTCCTGCATGATTACCGTTGAGATACCGATCGAAGATAAAAAGAAGCCGCCCGCCTTGAAATTCCCCGAACGTTGCGCGCATTGCGGAAGACCGAATATGGTCAATTGTTGTTGAAGCGCCCGCTGACCATCCTCAGCCTGTTCGACGACTCGGAGGACGTGATCGGTCTGTTTGCAAGGTTTACAAAGGACAGGCAATCGTTGAAGTTGACGTTCGAGAACGACGAAGTTGCGAAGGAATTCGAAAAATTGAATGTTCAGGAGATAAAATGAAATCCGACCTCGATGCTTTGATGAAGGCAAGAAATTTGGACGCCATGCTGGTCCTGGGCGACGCCGAACATAACCCGCCGATGTATTACTTTGTCGGCGGCGGACACGTGAGCGGCGCGCTGCTGATAAAGAAACAGGGCGAGGCGCCTGTGTTGTATTACAACGACATGGAACGCGACGAAGCCGCAAAGAGCGGATTGAAGACCCGTTCGTTCAACGAATATCCCTTACAGGATTTTCTCGAACAGGCGAACAGCGACGTGCAAACGGCAAACGCACTACGGTTCCAGAAGATATTTGCCGATCACGGTCTCGCAAAGGGACGGGTTGCCCTCTTCGGCAAGGTGGAATTCTCGAATGTGTTCGGCTTGATCGCAAAACTGGCAAAACTTTTGCCGGATGTCGAGTTCATCGGCGAGTCGGTGCTCGATTCCGTGATCCTGCACGCGATGGAAACCAAGGAGGACGCGGAGGTGGCGCGCATCCGGCGCATGGGCGCGGTGACGACCCAGGTTGTCGGCATGGTTCAGGAATTGCTCACGTCTTCTGCCGTGCGCGAGGACGAAGTGTTGTTGAAGGAGGACGGCAGCCCGCTAACGATCGGGGACGTGAAGGCGAAGATCGCGCTCTGGCTTGCCGAGCGCGGCGCGGTGGATGTGGAGGGGGTCATCTTTGCCATTGGGCGGGACGCGGGCGTTCCGCATTCGACCGGGAATCCCGGCGATCTGATCACGCTGGGAAAGACCATCGTCTTCGACATCTTCCCTGCCGAAAAAGGCGGCGGATACTTCTACGATTTCACCCGCACGTGGAGTTTGGGATATGCCGCGCCCGAAGCGCAGGCTTTGTACGATCAGGTGAGGGAGATTTACGAAAAGGTCGTCGAAGACCTCGACCTGAACGCCAATTTCGTGGATTACCAGCGCATGACCTGTGAATACTTCGAATCGAAGGGACACAAATCCCAGTTGAACACGAAGACTCCGCTGGATGGATACGTACATAGTCTCGGTCACGGCGTTGGCTTGAACATCCACGAACGCCCCGGCTCCAGCCTCATGGCTTCCGGGAATGATAATGTTCTCAAGCCCGGTGTGGTCGTCACCATCGAACCGGGTCTGTATTATCCTGAAAAAGGCATGGGCGTTCGCATCGAGGATACCTACTGGGTGCGCCCGGATGGACAATTCGAGAGACTTGCCGAATACCCGTATGATTTCGTCCTGCCGATGAAGAAGTGGAAGAAATGAAACCCGCCCGCATCCTTGCCATCGAAACCTCCTGCGACGAGACCGCCTGCGCCGTCATCGAAAACGGGCGCGCGTTGCTGGCATCCACCGTCGCCTCGCAAATGGACGTCCACGCGCGTTACGGCGGCGTGTATCCCGAGGTCGCTTCGCGCCAGCACGTGTTGAGCATCGTCCCCGTCGTCGAGCAGACCCTGGCGCAGTCCAGCCTCACGCTCAAGGACATGGATGCGATCGCCGTCACGCGCGGGCCCGGCCTGGCTGGTTCGCTGGTGGTTGGGATGAACATGGCAAAGGGGCTTGCGCTCGGAACGGGCTTGCCCATTGTGGGCGTGAATCATCTCGAGGGACACGTCTATTCGGCGTGGGTGTACAACGCGGGCGAATCGGTCCCGCCCGAGCCGCAGTTCCCGTTGATGGCTCTGATCGTCTCCGGCGGACATACCGAACTGAACCTGATGACCGATCATTTGACCTACGAACGCCTCGGCTCCACCCTCGACGACGCGGCTGGCGAGGCTTTCGACAAGGTTGGCCGCCTGCTGGGGCTTCCCTTCCCCGGCGGACCCGCGATCCAGAAGGCGGCGGAGGGCGGCGACCCGACCCGCTTCAAATTCCCGCGCGCCCGGCTGGATAACCCCTGCGATTTTTCCTTCAGCGGATTGAAGACCGCCGTATTGTACGAGGTCAATGATTTGAAAAAGAAACACAAGACGCTTCCCGTCGAGGACCTCGCCGCGTCGTTCCAGAAAACGGTTGTGGATACGCTGTTCGAGAAGACCATGCAAGCCGCGCGCGATCGCAATGCGAGGGAGATCCTCGTAGCGGGCGGCGTCTCCGCCAACCGCGCCCTGCGGAATGCGTTTGCGTCTCAACGGGAATTCAAGGTCAACATCCCCGCTTTTTCGTTATGCACGGATAACGCCGCCATGATCGCCGCGGCGGGTTATTACCGCTACGCGCTGGGACACGTTTCCGATTTGACAATGGACGTTCAGCCGACGTGGGGGTTGTCTTAAAAACCCAAACCGCCTTTGGCTTGCCCGAGCCATTGGCGGTTTGAAAAGGAGAATGCACTTTTCATTATATGCAGGCGCTTTAATGAAACCTGAACAAGACTTTAGAGTTCGATAAGAGAAAATGTGGTTGACTGATTTGTTGTTGCGTTAGGCATCGTCCCGGAGGCGGCTGTGCTCCTCAGGAGAAATCTTCGGGACGTTATGATCAGGATCGGTTGTTAAACCAAAGCCTCGGACAAACTGCGTATGTTTGTTCGGGGCTTTTCTAAGGAGGAGAATTCGTCCTTATTATCCACGCGGAGATAAACAACGCGTGAACGCGGGTAAAAGGCAAATGAGCGCCCAAGCCGGGGTCATTCCGACGAAAGCAGTTCCTGCAATGATATGGGTCCTTCCCTCAATATCCTGATCCCGGCCCCTGAGCAATCCACGACCGTCGAGGGGATTCCGCCCGGCGTTACCCCGCCGTCAATGACAAGTTCGATGCGCCCGTTGAGTTGGGCGAGTACCTCCTCCGCCGTGGAGGGACTGGGTTTGCCGGAAATGTTGGCGGAGGTCACAGCCATCGGTCCGGCGGCGCGGAGCAGGGCGCGGGCAACCTCGTGATCCGGCACGCGCACCCCGACGGTGGGCGTGGCAGAGACGGCTTCGGGGAGAGTCGGCCGTTTTGGGATGACGCAGGTCAAGGGTCCGGGCCAGAAGCGGGCGGCGAGTCGGTAGGCGATGTGGGGAATGTCCTTTCCGACCTTTTCCATGTCTTCCGCATCCGCGATCAAAATGGGAATCGCTTTTTCGATGGGACGATCCTTCGCAACGTAGATGGATTCGACCGCCTTGCCATCGAACGCCAGCGCGCCGACGCCGTAAACCGTGTCGGTGGGGAAGGCGACCAGACCGCCCGATCTTAGGATGTCGAGCGCGCGGGATATGGCTGTCGAGGAATTTGCGGGGAGGAGCTGCGTTTTCATCACAGCATGATCTCGAGCAGGCGGTCGCGTCCTGCGAGGTCTTTATGCAAATGGATTTCGGCTTGCGAGAACATGTCATAAGCCGTGTTGACCGCCTGCACGCCGAGGGTGGATTCGATCTCGAGCAGGATGAGGCTGTTGGGCGCCATCCAGTCGGGCGCGACGCGCATCAGTTTGCGGAAGAGGTCGAGGCCGTCCGCGCCGCCGTCGAGGGCAAGCGCCGGTTCGCGTTCGTAGATCGGCAGGCTGCGGAGGGTTTCGGTCGGGATGTATGGGAGATTGGCGCAGAGCAGGTCGAAGTGCTCCTCGGTGGGAAACGACGCGGGGCGGGGCGGGAGAATGTCGCATTCCGCAAAACCGATGCGTTTGGATACGCCGAATTTGCGCGCGTTCCTTTTCGCTACTTCCAGCGCGGGGCGGGATATGTCGGTGGCGAGGATGTGCGCGTCGGAAACGTTCATGGCAATGGATATGGCGATGATACCCGAACCCGTTCCCACGTCCGCAACGGTGCGGCGCACTTTCGATTGCTGGAGCCAGGCGATGGCTTTCTCGACGAGCAGTTCGGTTTCGGGACGCGGGATCAGGACATCGGGCGTGAGATCGAATTCCATGCCGAAGAATTCCCAGCGACCCAGCACGTATGGAAGCGGTTCGCCGCTTTCCAGGCGCGCGAGTGACTCTTCGAGTTTCTCCTGTTGTTCGGCTGTCGGAATTAGGTCAGGGTGCGCCACGACCCAGGCGCGCGGCTTGTCCATGATGTGGGCAATTAAGACGGAAGCGTCCAAGGCGGAGGTGTCGCTGATGGAGGCGAGGCGGGCTGTGAGGTCGGAGAGAAGCGGGGGCATGAGGTGAGCAGTGATAGTAATCAGTGAACAGTGAACAGTGAGCGGTGGTTTGTGGTCAGGAGGGAGAAATGTCAAATTGCGGCCGGGATTTTTTGATTGCGAGCAAAGACAGGTATTCGAATACGATATTCGAGGCGAGGATGGCGGTGATGTCGCCGTGATCGAACGGCGGCGAGACCTCCACGAGATCGAAGCCGATCAGGTCCAGTCCGTGAAGTCCGCGCACGAGTTGGAGCAGTTGATAACTGGTCAACCCGCCGACCTCGGGTGTGCCGGTGCCGGGCGCGTAGGCGGGATCAACGGAATCGATGTCAACGGTCACGTAAACGGGACCCTTCATGCGCGCGTGAACTTCCTCGAGGATCTCATGCACGCCCTTTTCCATCACTTCGTGGATGGTGACGATGCGCGCGCCCAGTTCCCTGGCTTCAGCATAATCGTTCTCGCCGCTGACCGGACCGCGAATTCCGATCTGCATGTATTCGTCCTTGCGGACGAGTCCCTCCTGCAAAGCATGTCGGAACGGAGTCCCGTGACTGTACGGAACCGCCTCGAATTCCGCCTCCCAGGTGTCAATGTGCGCGTCAATGTGAACGAGGGAAACGGGTCCGTGTTTTTTGGCGTGCGCGCGCAAAAGCGGGAGCGCGATGGAGTGGTCGCCGCCGAGGGCGATGAGCGTTGTCCCCGTTTCGATGATCCCGCCGGCGGTCTTTGTGATGGCGTTCATCGTATGTTCGATGGAAGTCGGGATGACCGAAACGTCCCCGTAGTCTACAACTTTCATTTTTTTCAACGGCGTGACGTCGAGCGCGGCGTTATGTCCCCAGATCATCAACGACGCTTCCCGTATCTTTCTCGGACCGAAGCGCGTCCCTGTGCGATAGGACGCGCCGCTGTCGAAGGGTACGCCTAGGATGGCGACGTCCACGCCCTTCAATTCGCGCGTCACCGGCAGGCGCATAAAGGAGGGAATACCCATGAAGGGCTGCAAATCCGCGCCGAACGCGGGGTTGTCGTTCACCATTACTCTTCCTCGACCCCGCTTGCCGCAAGCCGTTCCGCCTCGTCACGCGTGGACAATTCCTCGATGAACTCGCCTATGTCCCCATCCATCACGGCGGGCAGGTTGTAATTGGACAAGCCGATGCGGTGATCGGTCACGCGGTTTTGTGGATAGTTATACGTGCGGATCTTCTCGGACCGTTCGCCTGTTCCCACCTGCGAGCGGCGGTCGGATTCTATGGAGGCGCGCCGCTTCTCCTCTTCCATCTCGTATAAGCGCGCTCGCAAAATGCTCATGGCTCGCAGTTTATTTTGCAGTTGCGAACGTTCGTCCTGGCAGGTCACGACCATTCCGGTCGGTTTGTGATACAGGCGCACGGCGGTCGAGTTCTTCTGCACGTTCTGTCCGCCCGCGCCTGACGAACGATACACTTCGATCTCGATATCGCTTTCGGGGATGTCAATCTCCACCTCGTCCACTTCGGCAAGCACAGCGACCGTCGCGGTGGAGGTGTGGATGCGCCCCGACGACTCGGTCACCGGCACGCGCTGGACGCGATGTACGCCCGATTCATATTTGAGTTTCGAGTACGCGCCCCTACCGCGGATCTCGAAGATCATTTCCTTGTAGCCTCCCACGCCGATGGCGTTCTCGGAAAGTATTTCCGTTTTCCAGCGTTGCCTGTCCGCAAAACGCGTGTACATGCGGAACAGATCGCCCGCGAAGATCGCGGCTTCGTCGCCGCCGGTCCCGGCGCGGATTTCCATGATGACGTTCCTGTCGTCGCGCGGGTCTTTTGGAACCAGCATGCCCTTGATCTGTTTCTCGAGCGTCTCGATCTTCGGTTCGAGTTCCTCGATATCGGATTCAGCCAAAGCGACCAGTTCCGCGTCCTTCTCGGACCCCAAAATTGCCCGCGCCTCCTCGAGGCTTTTCATCGCCTGACGGTATTCCCGCGCCTTCGCGACGATCTCCTCCAGGTCCACGCGTTCCTTGTTGATCTCCGCCGCGCGCTGGTAGTTGTTGCCAGCCTCGAGCAGATCCCTGCCGAGTTGTTCGTATCGTTCCTCGATGCCTGTCAATTTGTCGAGCATATATTATTTTCCTCTGTCATTGCGAAGAGCCTCGCGCTGAGCGGAGCCGTAGGCGAAGTCGAAGCGGAGGCGACGACTGCGAAGCGTGCCTGTGGCAAGCAATCCCCACCTCATATTGGAAATTGCTTCGCGGCGCGAGGCGCCACTTGCAACGACGGCAACCAGAATAAAGCGCGGCAACCTGCGCCGCGCGGCTGGGATTATATCACCCCGTCCCCTTTGAATTTCCTGAGAAAGTGTCTGAAAAGACGGACCCTAAAGGTTTTTACCGCACACCAGATGCAACTTTCGCAACAGAATTCTCGTTTAGCCGGCCAATTCGAAGCCAAAGGAAAACTTGAGGGTCTTTTCCGAAAGTCTTCAGACACTCTCTGGGAATCTAAAAGGTCGCCGTGGCCGCAAGGATCATGGACAGCACGATCAACACAGACAGGATGATGAACATCACCTGCAAGATGCGCCTGGATCTGGAAGTCGTGTCCGTTTCCTTCGGTTTGGGTTGATATTTGTTCTTATCCTTTTTGCCTGCCATTTTCTTCTCACTGATTCAAATGTTTGTAAAAGGCGGTCGCCATCGCCTTTTCGAGTTCCTCGAGGGTCACCGGTTTCGTCACGTACGCGTCCGCGCCGAGTTCCATCGCCCTGTCCACCATCATGTCCGCCGCTTCGGAGGAGAGCATCACGATGGGCAGGTTCTTCGTCTCCGGGCGGCGGCGCAGGAATTCCACCATGTCCAAGCCTGTCACCTCGGGCATGTTGATGTCCAGGATGAGCAGGTCCGGTTTCCTGCCGGAAGCGAACATCTGCGCCGCGGAACGAACGTTGTGGAACGCGGTCGCCTCGCAATCGAGCAGTTTCAACATCAGCCCGATGGCGCGGTTCATTTCCTCGTCGTCGTCAACCGTCCAGATGGTCCTCATTCCAGATGCGCCTTGATCGCCTGTGCCGCGTTCTCCGGTACCAGCGTCTTGAGTTCCTCGATCGGAGCCTCCCTAATCTTATCCACCGACCCGAAATGTTTCAAGAGCGCCTTCCGCCTTGCCGGACCGATGCCGGGGATCGAATCCAATTGTGAAGCCATGCCGAGTTTCTGCCTTTTTTTACGGTGCGCCGTGATCCCGTAACGATGCGCCTCGTCGCGGATGCGCTGGACGAGATACAGTCCCTGCGAATGACGCGGCAGCATCAGCGAATCTGACCTGTGAGGAAAGAAGATCTCCTCCTGCTGCTTTGCCAGCCCCACCACCGGCACCTTGTCCGCCAATTCGAATCGGTCGAGGACCTGCACGGCGCGCCCCAACTGTCCCTTGCCGCCGTCAATGATGATGAGGTCCGGCAGGAAGGAGAACGACGCGTCCTTCTTCGCCCCGGGCTGGTTCGCTGACTCTTCAGCAGACTTCCACCTCCTGAAACGTCGCGTCAGCATCTCCTCCATCGAGGCGAAATCGTCCGGCGCGCCGACCACGCTCTCGATATTGAACTTGCGATACAACTTCTTATCCGGCACTCCCTGCGTGAACACGACCATCGCGCCGACGATCGCCGTCCCCTGCGTGTTGGAAATATCGTAGCACTCGATGCGGTTCGGCGGTTCGGGCAGGTTCAACGCCTGCTGCAACTCAGCCAGCGCCTGCTCCTGTTTGTGCGTGTCCGCCTGCCATTGGGCGCGCAGGGCTTGCAGGGTCTCGGTGGCGTTTTCGGTTGCCATCTGCACCAGTTCGTGAGGCTGACCCTCCTTCGGCACGAAGAACTCCACCTTTTTGCCGCCGCGCTTGGAGCGAAGCCACTGACCGATGATCCGCGCCTCTTCGAGTTGCTGCGGGAGCATGACCTGTTCCGGGATGTTGGCGGCTTCGGTGTAGAACTGGGTGACGAACTGTTCCATCACTTCTGAATCCGCCGCGTCCTCCGTCCCTTCGAGGATGAAGTATTCGCGCCCGATCAATTTTCCGCCGCGAATGAAGAAGACCTGCACGCAGGCTTCCCCGTCAGTGCGCGCCATGGCAAGGACGTCCGAATCGATATAGTCCGTTGCAAAGACGATGCGCTGCCGTTCGATGATGTTCTGGATCGCCTTGAGCTGGTCGCGCAGGGCGGCGGCTTTCTCGAAGCGCATCTCTTCGGACGCCTTGAGCATTTCCCTTTCGAGCCGCTGGACGATGCCCTCGCTGTGTCCGCCGAGGAAATCCATCAGGTCGGAGATCATTTGGCGGTACTGGGCTTGAGTGACCGCGCCGATGCAGGGAGCGGTACACAGTTTGATGTCAAAGTAAAGACACGCCCGCTTGTCCTGTCCCGTGATCTCGCGGTCGCACGTCAAATAGGGGAAGACCTTCCGCAGGACATCCAGCGTCTGATAGACCGCCCACGCCGACGTGTACGGACCGAAGTAGCGCGCGCCGTCCTCCGCCATCTGCCGCGTCACGGTCACTTTGGGGAAGGGATCCGCCCAATGGATCTTGATGTAGGGGTAGCGTTTGTCGTCCTTGAGACGGACGTTGTACTTCGGGCGGTGTTTCTTGATGAGGTTCATCTCGAGGATGAGCGCCTCGAGTTCCGAACCGACGACGATCCACTCGATGTCCGCGATCTCGCGGACGAGGCGGCGCGTCTTGTTGTCGTGGCTGGAGTCCGCGTGAAAGTACGAACGGACGCGGTTCTTCAGGTTGACCGCCTTGCCGACGTAAACGACCTTCCCTTCGGCGTTCTTCATCAGGTAACAGCCGGGTTTGGCGGGCAGGGTGGCAAGGATGCCATGGATCTTTTCGGAGATTTCCATCGGGAGCAATTTTACCGCTTGTCATGCCTTTTACGAAACTTCCATCAATCGTGGAGGGGCAAAGTTCATTTTCCATCTGAACGTACGAGCGGCGCCCCGTACTGCATGTGTGACGATTGCATTGCGCGTTCGGTTTGGTGGTTGTAATCCGTTTTGTTTTATGCAATAATGAACGAAATCATTCCTCGGAGGAACTCATGAACGAACAAATGAACGCCCCCATGCCCCCGGAGTCCGCAGGTTTTGCCGGTTGGTTCTCGACCTGGATGAACGCCGTCTCCAAACCCAGCGAACAGAATTACGCTGTCATGGCGGAACACCCTGACGCGCAATCCAACAGCCGGGCATTCACCTGGGTATTCCTTGCGGGAACGTTCGCCGCGATCATCAGCGGCGTCCTGAGCGCGATCCTGGAATTGGCGGGCTTTGCCCCTCAAATTCCCGGCCTGTCCGACCTGATCGGGAGCGCGCCGCGCAGCGCCCTCGCTTCGCTGGGAATCGCCCTTTGCACCTCTCCCATCAACGGAGCGATTTCCGCGCTTTTCTTCGCCATTTTTGTCGGCATCCTCCAGTGGGTGGCGAAGATGTTCAAAGGGACCGGAACCTTCTCGCAGTTGGCGTACGTGATGGCGGCGATCTCCGTGCCGGTTTCCCTCGTCACCTCCCTGCTGACCCCGTTCAGCGCCACTGGGGTGATCGGTTACTGCTTCAGCGCCATCACCCTGCTCGTTGCCCTGTATGCCATGTACCTGCAACTCCTTGCGATCAAGGCAGTGAATAAGTTCGGGTGGGGAGAGGCGGCTGGCTCCTACTTCCTTCCGCTCATTCTGATCGCCTGCATCTGCTTCTGTATCGCTTTCGGGCTTGCTTCGATATTTGGCGTCGCCTATTCCGAACTGCTCAATCAGGGATTTGCCCCGTAGTTCGCGCGCGCAATTGACGCTGCCAGAGGCGTTCAACTGAAAACTCTCGAACGGCTCAAAAAATCTCGGTTCTTCGGGATTAAGCGGGGTTGGGATACACGGATTCCACGGATTGACGGATTTTCACGGAAAGATCAAAGAAATATCCGTGCTTTTCCGTGAAATC
>JAANMT010000021.1_pt1 | contig 125587 bp, 89 predicted proteins | sample 7279711 | NCBI WGS metagenome assembly JAANMT01 (sample SAMN14094538, study PRJNA606508) | bioreactor metagenome | isolation source: A lab-scale SPAN reactor treating ammonium-rich wastewater day 1 | place: Ireland: Galway | collected 2017-01-16
CAAACCGGAACCCAAGCCGGAACCCAAACCGGAACCCAAACCGGAACCCAAACCGGAACCCAAACCGGAACCCAAACCGGAACCCAAACCGGAACCCAAGCCGGAAGCAAAACCAGAAGCAAAACCAGAAGCAAAACCGGAAGCGAAACCGGAAGACAAGCCTGAGGCAAAGCCGGAAGCGAAACCCGAGGACAAGCCTGAGGCAAAGCCGGAAGCAAAACCCGAAGACAAGCCTGAGGCGAAGTCCGACGACAGCAAATAGTACCGAACGTTGCCACGTCGGTCGCAAGAACCGGATTCAACCGAACGCCTGCTGGCATTGTTCCAGCAGGCGTTTTATTTTGAGCATTCAGAATGCTGGTGTCGGTTGGGGTTTCTGGCAATCCAATTATTCGCCGTCAAGACGCCTGCGAGCTCTCGATCGAACACAGGTAATTGTCCCTGTCTCTTGTGAAAGGACCGAGGAATTCACAGATGTCCCCAGTCAAGGTGTTGCTGCTGGTTGGAGATTTTGTCGAAGACTACGAGGTGATGGTTCCTTTTCAGGTGCTTCAAACCGTGGGACACACGGTGCATGCCGTTTGCCCCGACAAGCGGGCAGGCGAGCTGATCGCCACCTGCATCCACGATTTTGAAGGACATCAAACGTATACGGAAAAACCGGGACACAATTTCCGGCTGAATGCCACCTTTGCAGACGTAGATCCAAACGCGTACCAAGGGTTGATTTTGCCTGGTGGGCGGGCGCCCGAATATCTGCGTCTCGATTCCAGGGTACTCAAGCTGGTGCAGCACTTCGCAAATCTAGGCAAGCCGCTGGGGGCGCTTTGTCATGGGTTGCAAATTCTGACTGCGGCCCGAGTTGTGCAAGGCCGAAAGTGCACTGCCTACCCCGCCGTTCAACCAGAGCTAGAATTGGCCGGCGCCACCTGGATTTCCCCAAGCCCTGGTCTCGACTGCGTGCATGTGGATGGCAACCTGGTAACCGCCCCGGCGTGGCCCGCCCAGGGGGTGTTTATGCGGGCATTCTTGGAAGTTCTGGCGAAATCTCAATAGTGCCGATTGAGCGGACGTGAGTCGTCACGCTGACCGACATCGCCTTGACATGACAATGCGTGCTTCAGGTGCTGGAGCATGTTGGCTTTGTTCGCTCGGGCGACAATGGCGGTCACACCGCTGTTGAAATGGAATGCACCCTGCACCTGCTGCAGCCCATTGCCGCCAAGACGGAACAGGGAACGCCAGCCGTTGATCTAAACGCATGCCCTGGAGCGAATGTTGCCCGGCTTTCCCCGCCCGAGCAACCCGCGTAGAATCAGCCGCAACCGTAACAGCGAGGGGGCTTGAGGGCTCCCTTCGCTGCCCGCCTGTCGGGTACTTTAGACAGGCGAGTGCTCCGAGCGCTACCTCATTTTGCTTGGTTGCAGCCGCCGTTCACACGCATCTTCTGCCTCGCAATGAATTCCTCCAACATTTCGTGGTCGCAACCCCTGCGGCGTTTGCACAGCGCCTTGACCCGACTGCGCCCCTTGGCCGAGGAGTTGGCCGAGGTTCCTTCGCCGGAACATGCGGAATGGTACGAGCTGCTGCGTTACAAACTGCTGCCGCAGGTCGCCGGGGAACCTTGGCTGGTCGTCGCGGTGGTTGGGGGGACGAATATCGGCAAGTCGGTGGTTTTCAACCATCTGGTTGGGGAAAACGCCAGTGCGGTTAGCCCTCGCGCCGCCGGTACAAAGCATCCCGTTTGTTTGGCACCGGAGTATTTTGCCGAGCAGTCGCGGCTTGCTGAATTGTTCTCGAGTTTCGATTTGCGTCCCTGGCAGGCCGCGGAAGATGCCCTGCACGAGTGTTCCGAACACTTGTTGCTGTGGCGATTGGGTCGGAACGTGCCTCCACGATTGCTACTATTGGACACCCCCGATATCGACTCCACCGCCGAGGTGAATTGGGAGCGCGCCGATCACGTGAGACAGGCCGCCGACGTGCTTGTGGCCGTACTCACCATGCAGAAATACAACGACGCAGCAGTCAAGAAGTTCTTTAGCCGGGTGGCCGACGCCGATAAGCCGGTGGTCGTGATATTCAATCAGGTCGATCTCGAAGCAGACCGCGACTTTTGGCCCGATTGGTTAAATACTTTTTGCCTGGCGACCGGCGTGGCCCCTCAACTGGTTTACGTTGCTCCCTACGACCGCGTGGCCGCGGAATCAGGCGAACTGCCCTTCTACGAGGTTGGGCCCGATGGGCTACGACCGCCAGCGCAGCCCGCTTCGCTTCGCGACGAATTGGCTTCCCTGCATTTCGCCGAAATCAAGCTGCGCACGCTTCGCGGAGCGCTCGATGTGGTGCTCGACGAAAACGACGGAGGACCCGCCTGGCTGGAACAGGTTCGCCACTCTGGGAAGCGCTTCCAAGATGCCCAGGGAGTGCTCAACCGTTGGCAGGGTACCAGCGAAAACTGGCCAGCCCTGCCCGAGAGGCTGCTTCGCAACGAGTTTCTTGCCTGGTGGGACCAGCGTCGCGGGGTAGTTACCCGCACGGTACACGGAGCTTACCGTTGGCTGGGAAGGGTTGTGGTCTGGCCGATCCAAAAAGCACGCGGCGCCCAAGGCACTTCCGAAGACGATCTGCTCGAGGACTTCCGGAAAAAAGAACGGGCTACCGTCACCCGGATTTTTGAAAACTTATTCCACGAGCTGGAGCAACTGGCTGCCCTGGAGAACCCGGTCCTTTCGCACCGGCTAGCGAAGCTGCTCGGTGGCCAGCCACGCGATGCGTTGCTCAAAAAGCTTGCAGAAGCCCACGATCAATTGCCGCCACTTTCAGAAGATTTTCAGCTTTACTTGCATCAGGAGTTTGACCGCTGGGCCGAGAATAATCCAAGATTGGTCAAAACCCTGCGGGGGGCCGACGTAGTGGCGGCGGCCGTACGACCCGCCCTCACGGCCACGTTGGCCTTCATGGGCGGAACGGCCGTTGTCGATGTGGCCGCGAATCAGGCTGTGGACGTGGTGATTACGGTTGGAGCGGGCGAAATGGGCGCGACGGGAGCCGGGGCCGGCGCTGGGCGAGCCCTCAGTGCAACCTTCCACCGCTGCCTAAGCGAGTTTACCCAGCGTCGTGCCACATGGTTCAGCGAATGGCTGCGCATCGAACTATTCGGGGGGCTATTCGACGAACTAGCGCAAGGCGCGGCCATTGCGTCACGGCCCGAGTTTGACGAAGCGTCGCAAGCATTTCAAGAATTGAAACAAGAATTGGCACGCGCGTAACTTCTTCGATCACCAGTCGTTTGATAACCGAGCTTGCCCGCGGCCTCGCAGGGCAGACCAGAAACGACCGATTGAGCAGTGCCCGCTGAATACGCCGCAACACTTGAAGACGCTACCACGGACCAACAAGACCTTCACTATTCCGTGAGTCCTTGCCCGTAGCCCCGCGATGGGCCGCTTTTGGTGGAAAAACCGCAAGGGTTCAACGCCACGACACGGCTCGAAAGTTTCAACCGCTGAAACCGATAAAGTTTTCGCAAGTGAACGCACCGTTAAAACCGATACTTCTTGCGTCGCGGTTGGTTAGGCCACAAGGCGACCCTGACAAGGTCCACCGCCAAGAGAAATGCAACGAAAATTGCCAGGCAGCGGCAAGATGCGGCCGCCGCGGCGTTGAATACACCCAGGGGGGGAAAAGTTCAGGGCGGCCTCAAACAAGTTTTGAGGCCGCCCGAACTGTTTTTGGGACACTTTTCCGGTGCCGTTTAGTAACCAACTCCAATGTTCAACCGGAACCCCGGCACATAGGCAGGGTAGATCGGATAAACCGGGGGGGCGTAGTAGACCGGCGGGGCGTGGTAACGGGTGCGATAAACCGGATAAGGTCGTACCACATGCACCCGTGGCGCCAGGATCGGCCTTCGATAATATCCCCAGCCGGCTTCCGCCTGGTTTGTACTGCTTGTTGCCCCCCAAGCGGCAAGCATCAGAGCGGGCACGATCAACCACTTGGCAAAACGCTTCATTTGATTCTCTCCGTTCTTTTGGGCCGGCCGGAATTTCACACGCCGGGGGGGACAACCTCCAAATCGCGCCAGCCTGGTACACTTTACTGCGATGAACCTCGTGGAAGCGGACATGCCAAACCAAGTCGCGAGCAGACCTGAAAACGCAAGGTATTTTACAGCATTGCTTTGCGTCGCGCGATCCAAGCGGATTTTTTGACGGTGCGGCAAAGCCTGCCGTCGAATTTTTCCGTAGGGGGGAGGGGCAGACTCACTCCACGGGGTTCGGTCAGCGACCATCGCGGGGGCCCTGTTTCGGAGACTTTTGGTTGGGACAATTGGAACCCGATGGGGAATTGTCCTAACCGCGGTATTCCTCTTTGACAAATTAGCTGCCAAGTTGATGAAATGCTGGAGAGTGCCAGCAACAGTCGTCCGGCATCAATTTGCACGAGTCTTCACCGCTCCTGCGATCCCCCGCCCGATCATTCCGAGGACCCGCGAGATGTTCGATTTTGCCGCTAAGTTTCCGGACGGCCATTCCTACCGCGACTTCCTCGAAAAATACGGCGAAGAAGGGCATCGATCGCGATGGCACGAAGTGCACCAACGGATTGTCTTGAGCGCTGCGCAGCGGGCGCTTCTGGAAAGTTTCACCCGGAAAATGAATGTGATCTGCCTGTCGGGTGCCTGGTGTGGGGATTGCGTGAATCAGTGCCCCATCTTTGATCACTTTGCGACGGCCTGCAATCGCATGGAACTGCGGTTTTTCGATCGCGATGCGGCTGCCGATCTTGCAGACGCTTTGCGAATTTGCGGAGGGGCTCGAATTCCAGCAGTCGTATTTCTAAATGAAGATTACCAATTTTGCGGGCTTTATGGCGACCGAACCCTCAGCAAATACCGCCAGATGGCCAATGATCAGCTTGGACCCAGTTGTCCCACCGGCTTAGCGCTGGAACAACCATTGCTCGAAAGCGTGGTGCAGGACTGGCTGAACGAATTTGAGCGTGTGCATCTGATGATGCGGCTCTCGCCGAGGTTACGGCAAAAGCACCAGGACTAAAAAGTCAGCCGATGGTAGACATGCCAGCCAGTTCTGGCGTATCTTAGGTTCCGCACGATGATCATTCGCGACGTTCGTTCGCCCGTTGTGCATTGAATCAGAATTCGCAGGTCGGTCTGATGTCGAATCATGCGCGATACGTTTGTTGGTTGTTGATGCCATTAGCATTGATCATTTGGCTGCCGGCTTCATCAACGCCTGAGTTTTCGCTCGACGTTAAGCCCGTTGTTCTTCGGCAAGACGCGACGGTCGATGCCGAAGCGACGACCACTGGCGATGGGCTCGGATTTGCCCTGCCCGGATTCGGCAACACTTCGCCAATGAGTTTGATTCGCAACCCCCGCGTGCAGAAGGCTTTGGAGTTGAGTCCCGAGCAACTGGCCCGTCTGAGAACGGTTGCCGAGGCTTCCGTCGAGCAGCGTCGCAAAGGTTATCGAGAAATTCAGCGAGCCTCGTCGACCGAAGAGCGCGAGCAGCTACTCGAAACGCTACGTACGCGAATCAGCAATCAAGGTCGAGAGATCGCTCGAGAAATTCGCAGCGTGCTCACGGAAAATCAATGCGTGCGGCTATCGCAAATTGCGGTGCAGTTGCGAGGAGTGCAGGCTCTTTGCGATCGGGGAGTGCAGGTTCGTCTGGAGATGACCGGCGACCAGATCGCCGAGGTGAACCGCCTGGAGGAGCAATGGCGTCAAGGGCGTCATTCCATTATTAGCGAAGCTCAGCCAACGTTGGCCAACCGGCCTCAACGCGAGAGCCAGTTGCGGAAACTCAACGAACTGATGGAAATCCGTCTGCTGGAAATCCTTACGACTGACCAGCAGCAGAAGTTGTCGGAGCTCCGAGGCGAGAAACTCGACATCGCGGAGTGGACTTTTTCGAAAAGCGACAACAAGGTTGTGAAGTAGCAGGTTCGCCTACGGTGGAGATGTGGGGCAAACTTCCCCCAAAATCCCCCGATGGGCGACAACTTGGCAATACGGCCAAGTTGCCTGATTTCGCCGAAGTTGGTTCGATAAATTCGAGGTTCGGAAACATCAGGTGACCTCCCCTTTTCTTTCACGCGGCAGAAAGTTAAATTTCGAGGAACAGCCGCGGGGCTGTAAGACGGAGCTGGGTTGCAAAGTAGTCGCACGTTGCCTCTTGCACCTTGCGATGCGGATTCTATAATTTGCGGTTTCACAGCCTTACGTACTGCGGGTGTAGCTCAGTTGGTAGAGCACAACGTTGCCAACGTTGTTGTCGTGGGTTCGAATCCCATCACCCGCTCTTGATTATGCCGCAGCTTGTTCTCGTTGACGCACGGCGGGCAACTGGCGGCCTAACCCACCATGGTGATTGGGTGGGTTGAAAGCACCGCATTCCCTTGACTCCCTGGGCCTCATTGCCCGGGGAGTTTGCTATCCAGGACGTAGCAGAAAGCAGAATTCATGGCTTCGGACGACTCCTCCAGCGAAACCCCTTTGGAAGTCCAAGACGAACTGCAAAACGGCGGCAGCGAAGGCGACGAAAAAAAGCAGCGTCTGGATCTCAAGGTGGAAATCGACAGCCGCGGCGCTTGCCAGCGGCACATCACCGTGACGATTCCCCGCGAAGACATCAATCGCTATTTCGACGAAGCTTATAGCGAAATGATGCCTTCGGCCGTGGTTCCTGGTTTTCGCGCTGGCCGCGCTCCCCGCAAGCTGGTGGAAAGCCGGTATCGCAAAGACGTCGCGGACCAGGTGAAGGGTTCGCTGCTGGTAGATAGCGTGGGCCAGGTTACAGAAGAAAACAACCTGGCGGCGATCAGCGAACCCGATCTGGATCCGATGGCAATCGAAGTGCCCGAAGAAGGCCCGCTGACTTTCGAGTTCAACCTCGAAGTCCGTCCGGATTTTGATCTGCCAGAGTGGAAGGGACTGGAAATCGAGCGCCCTGTTGGCGATTTCAGCGAAGAAGAGATCGACGCGCGGCTGCGGGATATTCTATTCCGGCACATTCGGCACGTCCCGACGGAGGGGGCCGCAGGCGAGGGAGACTATGTAGCCGTAGACATTGAGTTCTTTGATGGTGATCAGCTGCTGAGCAGCGTGGAAGAAGAGTTGCTGCAGGTTCGAGAGCGGCTGACGCTGATCGACGGCACCATCGACGATTTTGGCGAGTTGCTCCAGGGCGCGTCCGCTGGCGACACGCGCGAGACAAAATTGACACTCTCGGGAGACGCTCCCAACGCAGATCTTCGCGGCAAGGAAATCCGCGTAGTGTTCAACGTGCTGGAAGTCAAGAAAGTGGAGTTGCCCAAGCTCACTCCGGCCATATTGCAAGAACTTGGGGATTTTGAGTCGGAAGAAGAACTCCGTAATGCCGTACGGCGCAATCTTGAACGCCGGCTGGAGTATGAACAACGGCGTCGCACTCGCGATCAGGTAATCAATGCGCTAGTGGAGGCGGCCGACTGGGAATTGCCTCCCGAGTTGCTCAAGCGGCAAGCCGCACGTGAGTTGCAACGGCACGTGCTCGAACTTCGCCGGAGCGGTTTTACAGAGCAGGAAATTCTCGCGCACTCCAATGAACTGCGTCAGAATAGTCGTGAAGCGACCGCCCGGGCGCTTCGCGAGCACTTCATCTTGGAGCGGTTGTCCGAAGAGCAAAAAATCGAAGAATCGCAAGCCGACTACGATGAAGAAATTTCGCTGATTGCACGGCAATTGGAGGAGTCGCCCCGCCGGGTTCGTGCTCGCCTGGAAAAACAGGGCCAGATGGACGCGTTGCGGAATCAGATCATTGAACGAAAGACGATCGATTTGATCTTGTCGCACGCCAAATTCAAGGACGTGCCGTTCAAGTTGCCCGTAGCTCGGGATGTACCACTGGATCATGCCGCGGCCGGCGAACCGGAGGGGACCACCGAAGAGGAACCCGAGTTCGAGAACGACGAAACGACGTAAGCAAACGCCACATCAGCCCTTGCTGTGGACTTGTTCGACATTAGTCGAAATATTTCCGCGGTCGCGATGGCTTGCCGGGTGACCTGTATTGGCGGTCGTCTGGTCTTGTGTGACCATTTGCCGTAGAATTCGGCAGTTGCAGGACGATACCTCGGGCTTAGAGTGTGGTCTCGTTCTTCAGTTCCTCACTATGGGCGCGGTTTCTGTCGCTCCCGAGGTCAGTCCGGTGGATTTCGAGTAATTTGATGGCTGAAATTTCGACGATTGCCGAGATCGTATGTACCGGCAAGAGTTTGCAGTAGTTGAACAAGACGCGTCCAGGAAGCACTAACCGTACCTCGAAGGCGAAGGGCATCTCGAAGGCAAGCGGTTGGAATGTGAAGTTGCGTTCGACATCCTACGTTGCAACCCCGCTACCCAGCACGCAGGCGCACTTTGCTTGCAGATCCCAGGGTTGATGCACACCGACACCCCATGTGCCCGGCACACACGCATACAAGGTTGAGAACATGAACGAGTTTCCGCCGGTGTTCGATCCCGTCCTGGCATATCGCGACTATCAGCGCCAGCGGCCGATGACGCTGGCCGATCTGCTGCTGGAAAACCGGATTATCTTCCTGCAGGGCCCGATTTACGATGCCAGCGCCAACGGCATCATCATGCAGCTTTTGTATTTGCAGAGCGAGAACCGACGGAAGGACATCCACTTTTATATCAATTCGCCAGGCGGCAGCGTCACGGCCACCTTGGCCATCTACGACACGATGCAAATGCTGTCGTGCCCGGTGGCAACGTATTGCGTCGGTTTGGCGGCCAGCGGCGGCGCCGTGCTCTTGGCCGGCGGCACCAAAGGCAAACGTTACGCCTTGCCGCACTCCAAAATAATGATCCATCAACCGTATGGGCAGGTCGGAGGACAGGTTTCAGATATTGAGATTCAGGCTCTGGAGATCATTAAAGAGCGGCATCGATTGAACGAAATCCTGGCCCGGCACACCGGGCAGGATATCGAGCGAATCGCGAAAGACACCGATCGCGACTTTTACATGAATGCCACCGAAGGCCTGGAATACGGTATTGTGGACGATGTGCTCAAGAAGCAATCGGAGAGTGAAGAAAGCAACGACTGATTTCGCTGACCGCGCCGAATGTACAACGGAAGCACTGCGATCATGTCGATGCGTGCACCAACGGCGAGGCGGCGATACCGATACTCAGGCGTCGTGACCGTTCCTCAACGTGAACAAGATTCGACGAGTGGATATTCTTGGCCGGCAACGATTTGCTTTGTGGCCATTCATCGATCAAGCCCATTTACGCCCGCAGCCGACGGAGCGACTACACCATGCCACTGATCCCTTACGTAATCGAAAAAAGCGGCCGCGACGAGCGGGCGATGGACATTTTCAGTCGGCTGCTGTCCGATCGAATTGTGTTCCTCGGCACCGCCATTAACGACGAGGTGGCGAATCTCGTTGTGGCCCAATTGTTGTTCTTGCAATCGGAAGACCCGAAGGCCGACGTGCACTTGTACATCAATTCACCGGGCGGCAGCGTTACTTCGGGTTTGGCCATTTACGATACGATGCAATTCATCAATTGCGATGTCGCCACGTACTGCATTGGCCAGTGCGCCAGCATGGGCGCTCTGCTGCTCACGGCCGGCGCGGCCGGCAAGCGGTTCGCGCTGCCCAATTCCCGCATCATGATCCATCAACCTTTGGCTGGCATGGAAGGGACCGCGCACGAAATCGAGATTCACGTCAAAGAACTGCGCAAGATTAAAGAACGCTTGAACCGTATTTTGATCAAACACACCGGCCACCCGCTCGAAAAAATTGAGCAGGACACCGATCGGGACAACTTCATGGCGGCTGAAGAGGCCCAGGCGTACGGTCTCATCGATCAAGTGCTCGATCACCTTCCCGCCTCAGGCAAGTAAGAGTCGCGCCGTCAAAGTGCACATCAAGCTCTGCTGGCTTTGCCAGCAGAGCTTGCTATTTAGGGCGTGCCGCATCGGTCCGACTGCACACAGTGGACCGGCGAAAATTCTTGATTTGGCGGCTCCCTCCCCAATCCTGTCTTGTCACGACGCCCGCTGTGTCGTACACATCGCCTGCCCGCGTCCCGCAAGCGGCAATCGTCAACCCAACTGCGAGCTACCGTTTCCGATTCGGCTGTTTTCCCAGCAGCGGCCGCGTCGTTTGCGTGCCCAGCCGTTACCAACGCACAGAACTTGGGCCGGAATGGAATTTCCGGTCGTTATCGCTTGCGCGAGATGAACATGATGTTCCGTATGACCATGCTGCTGCTGGCTCTGGCCACGGTCGGTTGCCGCAATCGCGGTTCCAGCACCGAACCGCTGGAGCATGAGAATCGGTTGCTCAACGAGTATATCTTGCAGCTAGAAATTGAACTGGAGCAGCAGAAGTCGGCCCTGGCGCGAGCCCGGGATGCCGAAAAGGACGACCGCGACGAAGATCGCCGGTCACCTGCTTCTTCTCGACCGCGCTCGTCGGATCGGCCCCGCGGTGAGAGCCCGACTGGCCCGGACATCGATTTGGGAGATCCCGTCGATCCTTCCAAGCGAGATCTGCCTTCAGCGCCCCGATTTGAGAACCACAACGACGGTTCCGCCGCGCGCGGGATGATGTTCCCAACCTCGACTGCGCCCCGGGTGTCTTACGTTACCCTCAATGCCCAGGAGTCAACCGGCTACTTCCGGCGAAGCCAAGGTAGAGACGATCTGGGAATCAACGTAGTGGTCGAACCTCGCGATGCTTCAGGAAGTCTGGTTCGCGGAGCGGGGCAGATTGCAATCGCTGCGTGGGATCAAGTGCTGCTCGATCGCTATCGGGGAGATCGACAACGGCAAACCATGGCGCAAGTTGGCGTTTGGGAATTCACGACCAGCGAGGTCCAGGGAAAGCTCGACGATTCGGACGATGGCCGTATTCGCTTCCGGCTTCCCTTCTTGAACAAACGGCCCGAGCACACCGAATTGCGACTTTATGTTCGCTATATAACGCTTGATGGGCGCGAACTTCGGGCAGAACTTCCGATTGAAATGGAAATGCCCCGGCTCGATCACGAGGGCTCCCGATCGAGCGAACCAGTCCCAGACGAGGAACTGCTGGTGCCTCAGGTTCCGGCCACGAAGCGCGAAGGTCGCCCGGTGCTGAATTTCCCAACCGAGGCCGAAGAGGTTCCGGCAGTCGAGGCCAGGAAAGAAGCGAATCGGCGACCGAGTTGGAGCCCTTACCGGTAAAGTCCGTTTCCAACCATTTGCCCGCCGCCTCGGCAAGGCATTTTCCGGTATGCACCTGACTCTGGGCAGGTAGTGGCGACCGTATTGCAGTCCATCTCGCGCCAACCGCAAAACCAGATCACGGGCAACCCGGCGGCATAACACGATGCGGGCGAGACAGGAGCGCCCCACGTCGATGTCACCGCGAATGCGGGAAACACGGGGCTGGCACAACGCGGTTCATGCTCGTTGCACCCGCACGCGTTCCAGCAACGCCTTGGTAGCGCTAATGCCTTCTCGCTCGGGGAGTTTGTCGCCGCGGTAGTCAATTCCCACGTAACCGCGATAGCCCGCTTCGAGCACCATGTTCATCAGGCGGAAGAAGTCGCGGTTCTTTTCATTTCCTTGCTGGTCGAATTCCGTGGCGGTTGCCGAGACTCCCCGGGTGTACGGAATGAGACCGGCGAATCGTTCGGCCGGGGCGTCGGCGGCAATTCCTTCAAAGCACAAGTAGGTACCGCACGAAGGGTGCTTGACTTGCTTGACCAGCGGCAGCAGCCAGGCAGCGTCGGTCGAACCGCTGTTGTTCACCAGGATGTTGATCTTCTGTTTTTCGCCGTATTCGCAAAGCGTCAACAAACCTTCGGCAGCGCGATCACGCTGGGGGGCGCCGTTGCCATCGGCGGCAACATCGACCACGATGGAATGGCAACCCAAGGCCTTGGCGGCATCGATCCATTGACGATGGTTTTGAATGGCCTCTTGACGTCGTGCCGCATCGGCATCTGCCAGTCGTCCCTGGTCCTGCACGCGAATGAGAAGTTGCCGCACTCCTTGATCCGCGGCTCGTTCGTTCATTTCGTCGAGATACTTGTCTTTCGAAATCTTGTCGGCAAAGAACGGACTGGCATATTCGACAGCCGCGATGCCAAACTCATTCTTGGCGAGCACCACGAAATCCAGATGGTCGATTTCCTTGGAATGCAGCAACCTCTGAAGTGAAAGTTCACTGAGCGAGAGCAAGAACTCGCGGTTTTCCTGAGCGACCAGTCGAACCGAGGGGATCGCTGCGGTAGCCGCCAGGCAAGTTGCCGCGTGCAAAAACTGTCGGCGCGTTGGTTGGATCGGCATCTTTGTCCCATTTCCAGTACGACACATGTCAGGAGCCTGGCCCAAGACCTCAGTTTCGCTACTCCCTGCGATCGAATGGGGGACCAAGGGTTAGTTTAGCGGACCAAGTCAGGCCATGCCTCGTACAAATCGGACAGCAATGGCAATTTCTTGTTTTCTTCATGAGGACACCCGTTGTGGGGAGTTGCCACCGACCCGCGCCCCTTGAGTGGATATCCCGAACTAATCGCCTAATTGCACGGCCTCTTCGGCCAGGACAATGATTCGGGCAATTTCCACCAGTTTTTGGCTGCGGCTGCTGGCGATTTTTTGGAGCCGGCGAAAGGCGTCGGGTTCGCTCAAGCCCGAGCGCTGCATCAGGATGCCCTTGGCGCGTTCGATGGTCTTGCGATCTTCGAGCGCCTGTTTGGAGTCGCGGGCTTCGCGCCGCAGCGTCTCGAACTCCCGAAACCGCTCCATCGCCACGGCAATGGCAGGCTCAAGGTCAGTGTCTTTCACCGGCTTTACCAGGTAGGCCAAAATATGGTTGCGGGCCGCCCGCGTAATGTATTCGGCATCGTGAAAGGCCGATACCAGGATAACCGGCACGGGTTCGTCCTGGCAGATTTGGACGGCCGCCTCGATGCCGTCCATGTCGGGCATTTTAATATCGGTGATGATAAGCTGCGGGCGTTTTTCGCGGCACTCGGCAACCAACTGTTCGCCCGTCTTGGCCGCTACTACGACTTGATGGCCGAGCCTTTCCAGGCTGGACCACAGGTAATCCCGCATGCGGGCTTCGTCGTCGGCAATCCCAATTCGCAATCCGTTCATGTCGGTGATTCTCGCGGCACAATAACCGTGACCACGGCGCCTTGGCCCGAGCCGTTGGTAATCTCGATCTGTCCGTGGTGGGCTTCGACAATCCGCCGGGCAATCGTCATCCCCAGTCCGGTGCCCTTGGTCTTGGTGGTGAAGAAAGCCTCGAACACATGCTGTAATTGTTGCGGCGGCAGCCCCGGCCCGGAATCCTCCAATTGGACGGCGAGCGCTGGTCGCTTGCCTAACTGGGCGTCAAACAGGTGTACTTTAATCTCCACAGGATCGTCGCACGCTGCAAGCGAGTTCTCAAACACGTTGCGAAATACCTGCTCCAACTGCAGCCGGTCGATTGCGGCTCGGACGTCCGAGGTTGCAACGTGTTCCACCAGGTTTACCTGGCGGCCGTTCCGCTCAGCGGCCAGGGCGTGCCACGCCTCGCGAACAGGTTCCAGAACGTCGGTCGGTCGGCGATCGAGCGTAACGGGGGCAGCGTAACCGCGAAGGTCGTCAAACAGGCGACGCAAACGGTCGAGCGCCTTTTGCAAGTCGTCAATCAGTTCGTGGGTTTCATCCTGGCCATCGAGTTTCCAGGCCAACAAACCGCTGCAGGCTTGAATCTGTTGGAGGGCGTTGCGGCTTTCGTGCGCTACGCCGGCCACCATTTGACCAATCGCGGCCAGCCGTTCGGACTGGACAAGCCGGCGTTCCGCCTCGATGCGGGCCGTGACGTCCATCATGATGGTTTGCGTTTCAACAATCTCGCCGCCTCCGTCGCGCACGGGGGTTTGAAGAATTTCGGCGTGCAGTTCAGTGCCTTGCGGGGCAATCCTCGATTCAAGATTGTGATACACCTCGCCCGTTTCCAACACCCGCAAGTCCCCCTGGCGGTATTTGTTGGCCAACTCCGATGGATACAAATCGAAGTCGGTCTTGCCGATGATATCGCCGGCCGATTCGCCCAGCAGCTTGCACAAATTGTCGTTAACCCAGGTAAATCGGCCGGCCACATCCTTCCGCAGCACGTACAGCGGAAGGTTATCGACCAGCGAGCGGTACAGCGCCTCCGAGCGGGCCAAAGCCCTCGATCGTTCTTCGGCTTCGGCGGTACGTTCTTTTACGCGTTGTTCGAGGGTGTCGTTCAATTGTTCGAGCGACTCCATTTCTTGATGGACTCGGCGAACCATAGGTCGAAAAACAAACGCACCGCTGACAATCAACACCACCAAGGTGCTGATCAGCGAGAACGACGCCAGGTTGTGCAAGTATGTCACCTTTTCATCGCTACGGTGCAGATAGGCTGCCACCACTTCGTCGAGGGCTTCGACCATGCGGCCCGAAAGGGCCACTTCGTCGATATACCTCAGGTGGGAATTCCCCCAATTCAATTCGGCGTCGCTCGATTTAGCGAGCGACCGTACCTGCGCAATGTAGTTGCGCATCTCGGTATCGAGCAGCCAGGGCGTTTGGTAATAGATCGCCTTGACGGTTTCGGGGGGCGGGGTTCCTTCGGCGTCGTTTTGAATCAGCTCGTGATGAGTCGCCTCCAGGGGAACCACGATTTCGAGCAACTCATTTCGCGCGGATTGCTGCTGCTCGGGATTGAGCGCCGAGACCAGTTTTTGCGCCAAGAGTGCACTCCGCTGCAGCAGTGAACGCTGACGACTGCTGTTGGCGGCCACCAGGGCGTTGGAACGGCTAGTGTCGATCTGAGCGTTGAGAATCACGTAGTTGGCAAAGGCCAGGGCGCCGAGCACACCCAAAGTCAACAGATACCTCGCGGTGAGGTACCCTGTGCCAGAGCGGGGCCGGTTCGTGTCGTCGCCGTGTTCCACGAGCGGTGCCTGTGACATTTCGCCAAATCAATTGCTGCCCAACATGGGTTGGTGCATTTTGGATGCGGATGGCAGGGAGTACAAACCGTTCTCGATTCCAGTGCCCCGGTTTCGCATTATATCACCTGCAGCACATCGGCGAGTGGAACGTCTTTTACGGTTTCGACGTTCCCCAACCGCGTGGGAAGCACAAACCGCAACTGCCCCTGCTCGGCCTTCTTGTCACGGCTCATCACGCTCACCATTTCGGTTGGGTCGAGCCGCGGCAACTCGGTTGGCAGGCCCAGCGCGGAGAGCAACGCCAATTGACGATCGGTAATGACCGGGGAAATGCGGCCCAATCGCTCGGCCAATCGCGACGCGCAAACCATGCCGATTGCCACCGCTTCGCCATGAAGGTAGGTTCCGTAGCCGGTGAGTGTTTCGATGGCATGGCAGAACGTATGCCCGTAGTTGAGCACCGCTCGCAGGCCGGTTTCTTCGCGCTCATCTTGCGAAACCACGTTGGCCTTGAGTTGGCAGCTGCGACGGACGATATATCGAAGGGCTTCATGCTGGCGCTCATTGAGCTCGGCGACATGCTGCTCCAGGAACTCAAAGAACTCGGCATCCAGAATCACACCGTACTTGACCACCTCGGCCAGACCGCTGCGATATTCGCGGTCAGGTAGGGTTTTCAGAACTGCGGTATCGATGAGCACGCCAGACGGTTGCCAGAAAGCGCCGACCATGTTCTTTGCGCCCGGCAGGTTGATGCCGACTTTGCCGCCGACCGAACTGTCGACTTGGGCCAGCAGCGTGGTCGGCACCTGCAAAAACGGAATGCCGCGGGCGAATGTCGCGGCGACAAAACCGGCAAGGTCGCCAATCACTCCGCCGCCAATCGCCACCACCACGGATTTACGATCGGCCTGGAGTTCGAGCAGTTTTTCCCAGAGGGCCGCGGCGCTGTCGAGACTTTTGGAGGATTCGCCGGATTCCAGCACGAGCAAGTCGACCGTGGCGGCAAGCCCTGGGTCGGCCGCAAGGCTGGCAGCGACCGTTTGCGCGTGGGGCCGCTCCACGTTCTCATCGGTAATCAACACGGCATGTCGGCACGGCAAGCACGCGGCGACAAACTCGCCCGAACTTTGCAGGTAATTGGTGCCGATTCGAATATCGTAGCTTCGTTCGGCCAGAGCCACGCGGATGGTTGATTCCTGCGACATGCGCACCTGATTTGAAGGAGTGAAAGGCGTGAACGATCCCGTGGGAATGCGAGGTATGCGAGGGGCGATATTCGGCAACCGACACCCAACGCCGACTCCCATCATAACCGGGCACCCCGTGCCGCGCGAACTCGCTGAACATCTCTTTTCAATGTCGTCCGATTGCGCCTCGAACCGACTGGCCACCCCGTGCAATAACCTCCATAATAAACACCGGGACCAATGACCCCTGCGCGTCGACCGATGTAAACGCGTCGCCCACGATCGCTCGTTATCCGGCTCCCGCGGGTCGGCTACCGGGATATTTGCCTCGCACGGTGAAACCGCTGGCCTGTGATCTGCAAATCGGTTCAATCAATGCAAGTACCGCCGCGCGAACTGCGGCCCGAGAGCAACCGGTTGGCAGGTAATCGATTTCAGCGTCGAACGCTCTCCGCAGAAACAAGACTGGCATCGCAACTTTCGCCTTCAGCCCCACCAAGAAATTCGCCATGCAAAACTTAGACGCACTCCGCGAACGTATACCCGAGTCCTGCAAAGATATGCGGCTCAATTTGTCCTCGGTTTTGCAGGGCACAGTTCTGACGGCAAGGCAAACATTTGCGGCAGCGCTGGCTGCCGCGTATTTTGTCAACGCTCGATCGTTGAGTGCTGCGTTGATTGCCGACGCTGGCGACAACCTGAACGAAGGTGACATCGGCGACGCCCAGGCAGCCGCGGCCCTCATGGGCATGAACACGGTTTATTATCGCAGCAAACACATGTTCAAGAAGGACGCGTACGAACAGCGTCGGCCCAGTTTGCGAATGAACCGAATGGCCAATCCCGCCAGCGGCAAGCAACAGTTTGAGCTGTGCGCTTTGGCGTGCGCCGCTCTGGCCGGTTGCGAAGCGTGCCTTAAGTCTCACGAAGCCAGCATTATCAAGGCGGGGTTGAGCGAAGACCACGTGCATGAAACGCTGCGAATCGCCGCGGTAATCAACGGGGCCGCCATAGCGCTGAGTCTGGAGGAGTAAGAGAAGGCGGAAAAACCACTTCCCCAACATTCGCCGTTGGGATTTAATGACATAGGTTGGGGGAATGGTGGCCACCGAAGGGGATCCCTTGCAGCATGCAACGCGGGCAGCGAGCCTGCCAGAACCGCGTGAAGGCGAACCAACGGCACTCTAATTCCAAGCTCTCCCGACCTACTCGCCATTCATCGGGCAACTCCACAGGAAATTGCCGATCCACCACGTTGGATTCAACGCTATTTAGCCTCTCGACCCCGTATTCCATCGCCCGTGAAACTCTTTCGCAGTCTCGATGAATTGCCAGATCGGTTCAAGTCCGGGGCGGTGGCGGTTGGCAATTTCGATGGGGTGCACCGCGGTCATGCGCAGCTTGTGGAGCGTTTGCTGGCTGCGGCTCGTCGGGTGAGAGGACCGGCATTGGTGTTCACCTTTGATCCGCACCCCGTACGATTGTTGCGGCCCGAGCGGTGCCCACCCCCGCTGACTTGGACCGATCGGAAGGCGCATTTGTTGGCCGAATTGGGGGTCGACGCCACGCTGGCCTATCCAACCGATCGAGCGCTGCTGGAGCTATCTCCGCGGCAGTTTTTCGATCACTTGCTGCGCGAACGTCTCGACGCCAGGGCCCTCGTTGAAGGCCCGAATTTTTTTTTCGGGCACGACCGCAGCGGCAACGTGGAGTTGCTGCGCAAATTTTGTGACGAGGCCTCGATTTCTCTGGACGTGGTGCCGGCGTTGCAACTGCAGGGCGACACGGTTTCGAGCAGCCGCGTGCGGCGATTGATTGCCGCCGGCGAGATTGACGCTGCAACGCAACTATTAACGCATCCCTACCGGATTCGCGGAATGGTGATTCACGGAGCGGGCCGCGGAGCACAATTGGGCTTTCCCACGGCGAATGTGGGCGCTGTCGACACCTTGTTGCCTGGACCGGGAGTGTACGCAGGTCGGGCAATCCTGGCCAAGATACCCTGGCCAGCGGCAATCAACCTGGGACCGAATCCCACATTTGGCGAGCAATCGCTCAAAGTGGAAGTACACGTAATCGGCTTCTCGGGGTCGCTGTACGGGAAACCGCTTGAGGTTGACTTTCTGAGCCGGTTGCGCGACATTCGCAGCTTTGACGGCGTCGATTCCTTAAAGGCCCAACTTGCCACGGACATTCAACAGGCTGCTCAGATTGCCAGGGGCAACGAATCATAGCCCCCCCCAGTCAATACTGGCGGCCTCTTGGCGAACCCCGCGGCGCCCCGTTTCAACCTCTCTTGCAAGTTTGAACGTCATGACCATCAACTGGCCCCGGTTTGTTGAAATTGTCCAGCAGCACCAGCGGTTCTTGCTGATCAGCCACATTCGTCCCGACTGCGACGCCTTGGGCAGCGAATTGGGCATGGCAGGCGTTTTGGAATCGCTCGGCAAGCAGGTGATCATTGTCAATGGCCATGCAACCCCTGCGAATCTGCAGTTCATCGATCCTCAAAAGAAGATCAAGCAACTCGGTGTCGACGTTCAGCCAGAAGAACTGGCGAACGTCGAGGTGCTGATGATTCTGGACACCAGCGCCTGGCAGCAGTTGGGCGAAATGAGTCCCGTGATTAAAGACAGCCGCGCCGTCAAAATAGTGATCGATCATCACGTGAGCGAAGACGACCTGGGCGCCGAACTTTTCAAGAACACTACGGCCGAAGCGACCGGTCGTTTGGTCTTTGAAGCCGCCGAACAGCTTGGAGTAAAAATCACGCCCGAGATCGCCACTCCACTGTTTGCCGCCGTGGCCACCGACACGGGTTGGTACCATTTCAATTCGACGACAGCAGGCACCTACGCCCTGGCAAGCAAGCTTGTGGAGGCCGGCGCCAATCCGACAAAGATTTACCACGATTTGTACGAGCAGGATACTCTGGCCCGCTTGCAGCTGCGGGGAAGAATTCTCGCTCGCACGCAAACGGACGTCGATGGACGTTTGGCTTACACGGCGGTGTTACGAAAGGATTTTGAGGAGACGGGCGCCCTTCCCACAGATACCGAAGACGTGGTGAACATGACCATGGCGGTGAAAGGCAACGAAGTGGCAGTGATTTTGGTGGAGCAAGCCCAGGGTGGATTCAAGATTAGTTTTCGCAGCCGAACTCCAGCGGTGGATTGCAGCCAACTTGCGGGGCAATTTGGCGGCGGAGGTCATAAGGCGGCCGCCGGAGCCTTCATTGCCGGGACCTTCACCGACGCTCAGACCAAAGTGCTTGACGCTGTGCGCGCCGTGATGCGATAATTTCCTGAGATGGGATAACCACTGTGGCCGACGTTGCGATTGCCGGCTACTGCCGCAGTGGAAAATGCCCGTTCGACATCCGTGGCTTTCGGCCAACGCCCTTTTAGTTTTCTCTGATGGAGGGAAGACAATCGGCCGCCGGCGAAGTCAGCGGTCCTACCTGATTGAACCCCCGACATGACCAGCATTGCATAACGATTATGTACTGGAAATGGTCACAACCATGGTTGTGTCGGGCAGCATGAGTAGCTACTAAATTCGCCTGTCGATTGCGAGGAAGCACCCGCAAGAAGCGGCCCGAATGCCAGGTAAACTAGGGCACTCAGAAATCATCCCGCCTTCGAGGTATACATGCAAAGCGGCCGTTGAGTGCCGCTGGTTCGTTAGCTTGGGTGGCTTTAGTCCCCTCCATCCATGGTACCATCCAGTCCCCAAGCGGCCACTCGGGGCCAACCCCTACCCGGTGAGTTTATGCGATGAAAACCGAACCCTCCAAGTCTTCGGACAAGAACCCCGTCTCGCGGCCCTCGGCAGAAAACGACGATCGACGCGGCTTCCTTGTAAAAGCTTCGGCCGCTGTGATCGGCGGATTGCTTGTATTGGTGCCGCTGGTAACGGGTGTGGTGGCGTTTTTCAACCCCCTTCGCCGCAAGGAGGGGAGTTCTCAGGAGTCGGACTTTCTTCGGGTGGCTTACCTGGACGAAATTCCCGCGGATGGCACACCACGACGTTTTGAGGTGATAGCCGATCTGTGGGACCAATGGACCTTCAATCCACAACAGCCAATCGGCAGCGTGTTCCTGGCCCGCAGTCGCGAACCGTCGGACGGACTGCAATGCTTCAACACCACCTGCCCTCATGCCGGCTGCTCGGTGCGATTGGCCAGTAACGGGGACCAGAAAGAGTTCAAGTGCCCGTGCCACAACAGCGCGTTTCATTTGGACGGCACGGTGATCCAGCCGACACCAAGTCCGCGCGGATTGGACGCGCTTGAAACCGAAATTCGGCCGGGCGAGAACGGCCGGCAGGAAGTCTGGGTGCGGTTCGAAAACTTCTACACCGGGAAAGCAGAAAAGGTCGCCAAAGTATGAGCAAACTCGCGGATTGGCTCGACGACCGGACAGGCTATCGCGCATTGATGCACGAGGCGCTGTACGAAAACATCCCTGGCGGTTCGCGTTGGCGATACGTGTGGGGAAGCACGCTCGTCTTTGCATTCACGGTGCAATTGATCACCGGCATCTTTCTCTGGATGGCGTACAGCCCTAGCGACAACACCGCCTGGGAAAGCGTGTATTACATTCAGACCCAAATGCAGGCCGGTTGGATGTTGCGAGGCATCCACCATTTCATGGCCCAGGCCATGGTGGTCTTGCTGGGACTGCACCTGCTGCAAGTGGTCTGGGACGGCGCCTACAAAGCTCCCCGCGAGGTAAACTTTTGGGTCGGTCTGATCCTCATGCAGATCGTGTTGGCCCTATCGCTTACCGGCTACTTGCTCCCCTGGGATCAAAAAGGATACTGGGCCACCCGCGTAGCCACCAACCTGACGGGCATTGTCCCCGTGGTTGGACAGGAAGTGCAGCAGTTGGTGGTCGGCGGCAATGAATATGGCCATCACACGCTGACGCGTTTTTTCGCGCTGCACGCGGGCGTATTGCCCGGCGCCTTAATCGTGCTGTTGGTGATTCACATGGCCGTGTTTCGTCGGCATGGATTGCATGCCAAGCAGCCGATCAAGAAGCCAGACGAGACTTTCTGGCCCGACCAGATTCTGAAAGACGCCATCGCCTGCCTGGCCGTGCTGGCCATTGTGATGTCGCTTTCGTTCTATTTCCGTGGAGCTGAGCTGTACGCACCCGCCGACGGTGCGAAGGAGTTTTCCGCCGCCCGTCCCGAATGGTATTTCTTGTTCCTATTCCAGTTCCTCAAGCTGTTTGAAGGTTATGGGGAAACGGGCGAACTGCTGGGGGCAATCGTGGTGCCCGGCATTGCCATGTTCATTCTGTTCTTGATGCCCATCACCGGCCGATTCCGTGCCGGGCACTGGTTCAACGTGGGTTTCATATTCCTGGTGCTGGCCGGCGCCGGCCTGCTCACCGTGGAAGCCATTCGCGAAGATCGCGGCAATCCCGATCACGCCAACGCGGTGTGGGTTGCCCATCAAAACAGTGAACTGGCGCTGCACCTGGCCGAAGGAGGCATCCCCTCTCAGGGGCATCGCTTCCAAATGCGAAATCATCCCAAAGCCCGGGCCTTGAACATCGTCACCGACACCTGCCTGGCTTGCCACGGCTATTCCGACGCACAGGGGCACGGATTTCACCTGGGGGAACAGTCCTCGGCTCCAAACCTGTACGGGTTTGGCACCCGCGAGTGGGTCAAGGGCCTGCTCGATCCCAATCAGGTTGCCGGTCCCAACTACTTTGGCAATACGGCCCTCAGCGATGGAGACATGGTCAACTACGTCAAATCCGACATGCAGGATAAAGACAACGGTTATACGCCCGAAGTCCTGGAAGAAATTGCCGTGGCGCTGGCCGCCGAAGCGGGCAACCTGCCTGAGGGCCAGGCGGACCAGGACCGCCTGGAAAAAGGCCGAGCCATTTTGGCCGACGAAGCCAAGTGTGCGCAATGTCATAAGTTCCATGACGCCGGCTACGAAGGAAGCGCTCCCGACCTGACGGGCTGGGGGTCGCGCGAGTGGCTGATCGGCATGATCAGCAACCCCAACGACGAACGCTTTTATGGGCACGCGTTCGATGCCGACGCCGCGAGCAATCGTCAATTGATGCCGGCCTTTGGACGAGTGGAAGATGCTGAGTTCCCCACGGAAGATCTAGCGCCAGAAGTCGTCGAGAGCATTGCCGACTGGCTGCGCGGCACTCTGACCGAGAAGAAACCCGCTGAGAACAAGCAGCCGCCAGAAACCGCAGAGGAAATGGCCGCGACTCAAGAATGAGATCAAGCACCGTCACAACTGCCACAAGTGTGTGAGGCAGTTGGTTGTCTTGCGCGCCTTTGATTTCTCAAGGGCGACGTGCCGTTAGACAGCGCGTCGATGGTGTTTGTCCGCATGGGGTGCGGCCGCTGAACGACCGCACCAGACCAATCCATATTGGCAGATGCGATTGAGTCAAACTCACGGAGACCACCCATGAGGCTCCCTCCGCCGATCCAGTCGGTGCGGAACTTGCGGTGGTTTCGAGTCGTCGCGCTAATTTCGTTTCTGGCGGTGCTGGTCATCGCGGTGGGGAGCCTGCTCGTCGGCCGCTGGGCGACCGCGGGGGCCTTTGCGCTTTCGGCGGCGATCTTCGGATTCAACTGGCAATCCGCAAGAACCGTGACATTGCTGCTGGAGCAATGGCATGCCCGCTGCGATGCAAGCGGAAGTGCAACCCGGTCTCCTCGCGATATCTGATCACCGTGTGAGTGGTGGCGACGTTTGCGCGCCGCCGTCCTGCAAAAATCGTTCGGTCGGAAAGCCGCCGCTTTCCCGGTGGAAGTAAACTCGGTTCCGTTCCAAATCGATTGCGTGGAATTCCAGGCGTCGGTCGTCCTGCACGATCTCCAACACCAGTCCATCGGTGATTTGCGGCACATTCCAGGGAACGTCGACGAGCTGCGGGAAGTAATATTGGGGCCCTTGCATGCTGACAGCGTAGGTGGCCGGGCTCCACGCGGAAAGCTCGGATTTCGAGACGCCCGTCAGCGCCTTCAAAGCAGCGATGCAATCGTCGCGGTTCGCGCACGTGAAGGTCCAATACCTGATGCAGCCATTGAACGTCCCGCCATCGAACAGATAAAAGTCGGTGGCCGAGGAAGGAAGGGCGCTGGGATCGGCGCGGGTAATTTGGAAGATGCGATCGCGCGCGGCTGTCCCGCGAAACTCGTCATCGGCGGGGTCGTATTCGCTCAATCCACATCCTGTCAACACTGGCACGAGCAACCACGCAACCGCAACTCGTGGCAATCGCAAACGAGTGGTCACTTCCCTTCCCACAGCGGTGCTCCGCCCAAGTAGGGATATTTGTCGAACTGCGCTCCGCCGCCGGTCGCGCGAGGGTCCTTCTGCATTTGTAGTTCCGCCTCCAATTGCTTCGCCAAGCGGGCTTTCACCTCGGCGTAGGCAGGGTTGTCGGCAACGTTATTCATTTGGTGCGGGTCTTGCTTCATGTCGTAAAGTTCTTCGGCGGGGCGTTTGCCAAAGCACAATTCGTAGAACGGTTTGATGGCTGGCTCGTCGCGATGCCGCCAAAGATACGTCTTGGTGGGCCCGTTGTCGCAGTCGGCCAACCAGGCGTTGCGGAAGAATGCCTTTTCGTGATTCGGCGTTCCGGCAGGCCAGCGATCGGGCAAGTGATTGCGAATGTACAAGAAGTCGTCGTTGCGCAAGGCCCTCATGGGATAACCGCCGCTTTCGGGCGCTTCCTGCCCCGGCACGTGGCGTTCGCGGCCCATCAGCACGTGGTCGCGGGCGGGATCCACCCGTCCCGACTGGTGGCTCCGCAAGATCGGCAGCAAGCTGCGGCCGGTCATTTCCTCCGGTATCTTCACGCCGGCCGCTTCGAGAAACGTGGGCGCCAGGTCGGTGAGAGAAATGAAGTCGGTCAACTCTCGACCGCCGGGTACTTGTTCGCCCCAATAGATGACCAGCGGCACACGTGCGCCGCAGTCGTAAACATTGCCTTTGCAGCGTGGGAACGGCATGTTGTGATCGCCGGTAACTGCGATGATGGTGTTCTTGAGTTCGCCCGACTTCTCCAAACGCGCCACCAAGTCACCCAAGTCGCGGTCGAATCGTTGGACTTCAAAGTAGTAATCGGCCACATCGCTGCGAACGTCGTCCACGTCGGGAAAATGCGGAAATAGTTCGATCTTGCTCAGATCCATTCCGCTGGCCTTGCCCGAGCCGGCATCGTACGGTCGATGCGGATCGCTGGCGCCAAACCAAAAGCAGAACGGCTTGCCTTGCGGGCGGGCTTGAAAAAAAGCCTCCACGCTCGGATAAGCTTTGCCGCCAGGGTTGCCGCGTCCGGGGCCCCAGGCTTTACGGAAGGCGCCCACATGGTAACCCGCTTTTTCAATCAGCGCGGGATATTCGGCGAAACGATTTTGAGGCCAGATGCACCAGAGATTTGCACCTGCTTCCAATCGCCAGAACTGTTGGCCGGTGATGATTGCACCGCGGCTGGGGGTACAAGAAGGCGACGAGATATAGGCGTGATGACACAGCACACCCTCTGATGCCAGGCGATCGAACGTGGGTGTCTTCACGACGGGATCGCCATATGCGCCCGCATGTGGCCAGCCCCAGTCGTCGGCAATCGCCAGAATGATGTTGGGTTGCGCCGCCGTTGACTCTTGGGCGTTCGCCTCGGCAGAAACCAGCATTGCGGTAGCCAACGCAATGGCAACGCAGCGGCTGCCAGTCGCGAACCGCGAAGCAGTGAGCGATCGACTCATTTGGACAGGCTCCAACGAACGTCGAGAGAAAATCGGAGACGAGTACCTTTTCCCCAGGATACTTGCCATTGCGCAGAGGGTCTACCAGACCTCGTGCCCCCGGAATTGCAAGTCTGCAATGGTGGGCAACAATGCAACTCTCAACACCCCAAGGCAATTGTGCTGGCGAAGGCAGTCAAACCTACTTGCACGCTAGGATTGGCAACCGTCAGAATATGCAGCTGAACCATTCCGTTCCGCGATTTTCTGGAAGGAGCAACCCATGCGGCCTGGTTGGCAATGCAGTGTTGCCTGCGCCACACTAATAGCTTGGTTTGTTGCCTGCTGCCAGGTTATTCGCGGGGCCGAGCCAGAGCCGCCTATTCGTGTGGCCGACGTGATCGGGGGTCACATTCATCCCTCCCTGTGTCGAACCACGCAGGGCGATTTGCTGGCCGTCTACAACATCAGCGGCGGAGGCGGAAAAGAACTCTTGCTCTGCCGATCCACCAATGGCGGCAAGACCTGGAGTAAGCCAGCGGCCATCGAAGGTATTCACGATTGCTCCATTTATCCCGGCTCCCTCACCACGCTCCGCGACGGTCGGATTGCCCTGCACTGGTCATGCTATCGTGTGGAGGGCGAGCGGCGCTGGCGTGTACCGCAATTCAGCATCAGCGAAGATTTTGGTCACACCTGGAGCAAACCGCGGGAATTGCCCCTTGAAGATCTGACCAATTACACCTGCCTGCGGCATCCGGTGTTGGAATTGGCAGATGGTCGCTGGGTTTGCCCTCTGTACGACCGCACCGTGGTTTACGACCCAGCAGCGCATCGCACCGAGCCGTTTGGCGACGGCCGCAATCATGGCATGGTGCCCATCATCGCCACTGCCAGCGGGGCCATTCTCAGTGGAGCTCCCGTCGCCGATTCACCCGTGCCAGTGGGACCGCCGACCCAGATGGTGCGAGGATTGCGATCATCCGATGGCGGCAAGAGTTGGCAGGCCTTGCATAGTTTTCCGTATTTCGGCGTGGCCGGCTACGATTTGGTGCCGCTGGCCGATGGACGGATCTTGCTGTCGAACATTGTTTATGGCGTAGGCCGCGATGACGAATGGGCGTTCGAGTTGGTGGTTTCTCGCGACGATGGAAAGACCTGGGACTTTCCTGGCGCGGTTACCATTTACAATCCCAGCCGTGCCATCCCCGGCCGCGGTTGGCCCCGCACCGTGCAAATCGACGACCAAACACTCGGGACCATTTTTTTCGATCTGGACAAGTCGCAACCGGGCGGGCCAGGGTTGTGGTTTGTGCGCACACCCCTGACGGCGTTTAAGTCGGTACAATGACCGAATGTGGATCGTGTCTTATGTTGATTGCGAATGGACCGCGTAAGGAGAAGGAGATTGTCGCATGGCCACAGCTATCAAGCCCGAGAAGGTTGTGAAAGCCCCCCCGATCCGTCGGACGCAACTGCTGATCGATGGTCGCTGGTGCGATTCAGCTAGCGGCGAAACCTTCGCCACGTTGAATCCTGCCACCGAAGAAAAAATCGCCGACGTTGCCCGTTCCGGGGTGGAAGATGTCGATCGAGCCGTACAATCGGCGCGGAAGGCGTTCGAGCAGGGGGCGTGGCAGAAGATGGACGCCCGCGACCGGGGCAAGCTGCTGTACCGTCTCGCCGATCTGGTGGAAGAGAATCTGGAAGAACTGGCCGCGCTCGAAACGCTCGACAACGGCAAACCGATTCGCGACAGCCGCGCAGCCGATCTGCCGTTGGTGGTCGATTGTTTTCGCTACTATGCCGGTTGGGCCGACAAAATCCATGGCCAAACCATCCCCGTTCGCGGAGACTATTTCTGCTACACCCGGCGCGAAGCCGTGGGAGTTTGCGGGCAAATCATTCCGTGGAACTTTCCGCTGCTCATGGTGGCCTGGAAGTGGGGACCGGCCTTGGCGGCCGGTTGCACCATTGTGATGAAGCCGGCAGAGCAAACACCGCTCTCGTGCCTGCGGCTGGGCGAACTGGCCATGGAAGCTGGCTTCCCGCCAGGCGTGATCAACCTGTTACCCGGTTTCGGCGACGCGGGGGCTGCCATCGTCAAGCACCCGGGGGTGGATAAGATCGCCTTCACGGGCTCGACTGAAACGGCGCAAGCCATCATGGCCGACGCGGCCCCCTCGCTCAAACGCCTCACCTTCGAATTGGGCGGCAAGAGCCCCAACATTATCTTTGCCGACTCCGATCTCGATGCCGCCGTGGCGGGCGCCGAGTTTGGCCTGTTTTTCAACCAGGGCCAGTGCTGTTGCGCCGGCAGCCGGTTGTTTGTGGAAGAGAGAGTTCACGATGCGTTCGTGAAAAAAGTGGTCGATCGAGCTCGCCAGCGACGTTTGGGAAATCCGTTCGACCTCGAAACGATTCAAGGTCCTCAAGTCGACCAAGATCAATTCGACAAGGTGATGCGATACATTGCCAGTGGCAAAAAGCAGGGGGCTGAATGCGTGATTGGCGGCAAGCGCCACGGCGACCGTGGTTTCTTTATTGAGCCCACCGTATTTGATCGCGTGACCGATGAGATGGAAATCGCCACCGATGAGATCTTCGGCCCGGTGATGAGCATCTTGCCGTTCAAGGATGTCGACGAAGTAATCGCCCGCGGCAACAAAACGATGTACGGCTTGGCAGCTGCGGTTTGGACTCGCGACGTGGCGAAAGCCCATCACATTGCCAATTGCCTTCGCGCCGGCACGGTGTGGATCAATTGCTACGACGTGTTCGATGCCGCAGCGCCGTTTGGCGGCTTCAAAATGTCGGGCATGGGACGAGAACTGGGCGAAGCAGCCTTGGCGAACTACACCGAAATGAAGACGGTGACGATGAGCCTGGGTTAATTTGAACGCGCGGCAGGAATGTGCAATCACATTCGGTCTGCCCTGTCGATGACGATTCAGCCCTGCGGCAGTTTGGTCGCAATCAGTTCCAGCAGGGGGAGCCACATGGCGTCGTGGCGTAGTTTCGAACGCGCGACGATCAGGTACCCTCCCGGCTTGGACGACAACAAAACCGCAACCGTGCGGCTCGCCCGATAGCCGGAGAACATGCTCCAGTCCAAGTGCTCGATGCTGCCGGCCGTCGAAATGATGATGCCTTCGGACGAAAACGTGGACTCGCTTGGTGCAAACCAGCCTTCGTGCCGGTCGGCTTGGCGCTGCAAGCGGTTTCTCCCAATGGAATAAGCCGCGGCAAATATGGCGGGAATGACCAGCGCTAGCGTCACAAGAATGGTGTTGGTAACCCCGGCGGCATGCGGGCGGGCCTGCAGGGCCAGAACGAATAGAAGCATGTAAAACACCGCCACGATGGCAGTCAGGCAAAAGGTTCGAATCACATGGAATCGCGTCGCCAACCGCATGGCGGTTACAGCGTCGGCAACCTGCAGACAGCCGCCCAATTCGATCGGCCGATCGATCAGGGGAATCTCCACCTCCGGCAATAGCGGAGGCGATTTGTACGGGTTGTCACCAGAATCGCTCAAAACCAAGAATTCTCCCCAAGGAAGGCCGCGGCTTCTTTTGAGTTCCCCAAAACCGTACCCCGGTTCAACATTCGCTCGGCTTCGACTACAATTCTAGCCAAGCCATCGGCCACCGCAGCGCCGCTGCCGACAACCGAGGATTTCCATGGGGGGGGTCGATGGGCCGATTGTCGAACGAATTACCTGAACGAGATTCATCCGCAATCGGGCGTTGACTTGAAGCGGGTCAATCGCAAAGGAACGTTTACCCCAAAAATTTCTGCTGCTTGCGGAGATGGCAGCAACTAAGAAATTTAACGCGGTCGCAGCGAAAGCTTAAGACCAAGGCGCTAACGTCGTGACCAATGACAGCGACGTCAGCATGGGTACCGAATCACCATCGCCTCCCCCCCCAAGATACTTTAACCCCTGCGAGACTTCAGCGATGCGAAACTTGACCTATGCGACCGCCCTGCTAGCGGTCACTTTGGTATGCAGCCAGGTATCGGTAAGAGCAGACGCTGCGGAACCATCGGGCGAAAATCTGTCCGACGCCGTGCAGAAGGTGCTGAAGGTTGGCGCTCGCGGTGAGGGCGCCAAAGAGGCATCCAATGCCTGGCAGCAGCTTTCCCAGACCGACCCTGCCGAATTGCCAACTTTGCTGAAGGCCCTCGACGACGCCAACCCTTTGGCGGCGAACTACCTACGTTCGGCGATTGAAACAGTTGCAGCCCGATCCATCACCGCTACTGGGAGTTTGCCCAAGGCCGACTTGGAGAAGTTCGTCCTCGACACCCAGCGCAATCCCCGTGCTCGGCGTTTGGCGTTTGAACTGTTGACTCGCGTGGACGACACGGCGGCGGACCGGCTGATCCCGAAGTTTTTGCACGATCCCAGCGTTGAATTTCGCCGCGATGCGGTCAGCCGACTACTGAACGAAGCGGAACAAATTCCAGCGGACAATAAAGCGGCGCTCACCGCCTTGTATCAACAGGCCTTTTCTGGCGCTCGCGACTTGGACCAGGTGGAAGATCTGAGCAAGAAACTGAAGGAACTGGGCGTCGAAGTCGATCTGGCGGAGCATTTTGGATTCATCCAAGAATGGCGGTTGATCGGCCCCTTCGACAACGTCGATAAGCAGGGCTTCGCCGTGGCATACGCCCCCGAAAAGGAACTCGACTACGGCAAATCATACACCGGCAAGGTGGGCGAAGTGCAATGGAGCGAGCACGTAACCCCCGACGCACACGGCATGGTCGATTTGAACAAGGCCATTGCCAAGCACATGGGGGCGATCGCCTACGCAGCCACTGAGTTTGAAAGCAAGGAACCGCAAGACGTCGACATTCGAGTCGGCTCGATTTGTGCGGTGAAGGTGTGGCTCAACGGAGAACTCTTGATGTCGCACGAGGTGTACCACGCTGGCACGCAGATGGATCAGTACGTCGCCCGCGGTAAGCTCAAAGCTGGCAAGAATGTGATCCTGGTGAAGTGCGCCCAAAACGAACAGACCGAAAGCTGGGCTCAAGACTGGCAGTTCAAGCTGCGTGTTTGCGACCGGGCCGGCACCGCAATTTTGGCCGAAAATCGCGGAAGTCTAAAACCAGAAAAGTCGGAATGATGTGAGTTCAACGGCTTCGTGATGTATCGCTTTGCGATCGTGATCGAACAATGCTTGCCCCTGGTCGCGGCTGGAGAGAACACCCATTGTTTTCTGCCGCGTATTTTAGCTGGAGCCATCAACACCATGCGAATGATCTTGCGAACGCTTCCGGCCCTCTGTGCCGTACTGGGAATCTTCTGCTTTTCTGCAGCCGACTGGTTGCAATTCCGCGGCAGCGACAATAACGGCGTGGCCACCGATCAGCATCTTCCGCTGACCTGGGACAAAGAGAAGAATATCGCCTGGAAGGCGCCATTGCCCGGCACTTCGGCCAGCAGCCCGATTGTGGTTGCCGATCGAGTGATTGTGACCAACGCCAGCGGCTACAATCGCGACCGGCTGCACGTACTGTGTTTCGACGCCAACACCGGCAAGCAACTTTGGGAACGGCAATTTTGGGCGACCGGCCGCACCATGTGCCACACGTCGAGTTCGGTTGCCGCACCATCGCCAGCGAGCGATGGTCAGAGGATATTTGCATTTTATTCGTCCAATGACCTGATCTGCCTCGACCTGGACGGCAACCTGCAGTGGCTGCGTGGTCTTACATTTGATCATCCGACCGCCGCCAATGACATCGGCATGGCTTCAAGTCCCGTCGTCGCCGACGGCGCCGTGATCGTGCAGGTGGAAAATCAGGGTGAATCGTTCGTGGCCGGTATTGACGCCGTCACCGGCGAAAACCTTTGGAGCATTCCCCGGCAACATGCCGCCAATTGGGCATCGCCCGCCGTGGTGCGGGGTAATTCTACCCAGGGCGACCTCGTGGTGGTGCAAGATAGCAAGAGCATCATGGCTCTCAAGCCGCGAACCGGCGCCGTCGAGTGGCAATACGATGCGAAGTGCGCAGGCATTGCATCGGCCATGTCGGCCGAAGGCAAAGTGTTTGTACCTGCCGACGAAGGGTTGATTGCCCTCGATGCCCGACAAGGTTCGGCCGATCCCGTATCGTGGAAGTCGAACAAGCTGATTCCCTCCTCGCCAAGCCCCGTCGTCCACGACGGAAAAGTGTTCGTGATGAAGCGCTCGGTGCTGGCCTGCGGCGACTCGCGAAACGGCGAAACGCTGTGGGAAACTCGCGTCAAGGGGCAACGGTTTTGGGCCACCCCCGTGCTGGCTGGAGGACACCTGTACGTGGCCAACGATTCAGGCTTGGTGCAAGTGGTCGATATACGTGGCGATAAGGGCGAAGTGGTCGCAGAAAATGATCTCGGCGAGACTATTCTGGGAACACCCGCCGTGGCCAACGGCGCTTTGTACGTGCAAACCGCCAATCACCTCTGGAAAATCGCGGAAACCAAGTAACCCGGCGCCTAAATGTTCGCGTTTGCTAACTGTCAAAGGCCAATCGCGTTTTCATGACCGACGAAATTGCCATTACGCCCGTCGGTCCGATCGACGCTCAGATTCGTCCGCCAGGCTCCAAGAGCCTCACCAACCGGGCCCTGATCTGCGCAGCGCTTGCCGATGGCTGTTCGACCTTGCTCGGTGCCCTTCAAAGCGAGGACACCGAGGTGATGCAGGCGGCCTTGACCAAGCTGGGCGTGGAAATTATTTCATCGCCCGGTGACAGTTCGCTGATTGTGCGGGGAGCGGAGTTGCCGCTTCGCGTGCCGGGGCCAGTTGATCTCAACGTGCGCAACAGCGGCACCAGCATACGGTTCTTGACGGCGGTGGCAGCGACCGCCTACGGGCAGATTCGCCTGGATGGCGTGCCCCGGATGCGTGAACGTCCGATCGGTGACTTGCTGAGCGGTCTGCGGCAGTTGGGCGCCGGTGTACGCTGCGAATTGAAAGAAGGCTTTCCGCCAGTGGTCGTTCTAGGCGCCGGATTGCCAGGTGGCACAGCTTCCATTCGTGGCGACGTGTCGAGCCAATTCCTGAGCGGACTATTGATGGCCGCGCCGTGCGCCTATGGGCCGGTGAAGCTGCAAATCGAAGGACCGCTGGTATCGAAGCCGTACGTCGACATGACGCTCCGGGTGATGGAGGCCTTTGGGATTTCCGTGGAACACGACGGAACGCGATTTGAAATCCAGCCTACCCGCTACACGGCCACAACGTATGAGATTGAACCCGACGCTTCGGCGGCCAGCTATTTTTTTGGCGCCGCGGCGATCGCCGGGGGACGCGTGAAGGTGCAGGGGCTTTCGCAGCGTAGCCTGCAAGGCGACGTGGCCTTTGTCGATGTGTTGGCCCAGATGGGCTGCGAAGTGCAGTACGAGGCCGACGGCATTGTGGTGGCAGGGGGGCCTTTACACGGCATTGAAGTGGATATGAACGCCATCAGCGATACCGTGCAAACCCTGGCCGCCGTGGCGCTGTTCGCGGAGGGCACCACAAAAGTTCGCGGGGTTCCGCACATGCGGCACAAAGAAACCGACCGGATCGCAGCTCTGGCGACCGAATTGCGCAAACTTGGCGCCGAGGTTCGCGAACGGACCGATGGAATCGACATCATCCCCCGGCCGCTGAAACCGGCCGCGATCGACACCTACGACGATCATCGCATGGCGATGAGCCTGGCGCTGGTGGGACTCAAGTCGCCCGGCGTGGTAATTCGCGACCCCGGCTGCACGCACAAGACGTATCCCAATTTTTTCGCGGACCTGGCCACCGTGACCGGCAAGGCAAAATCTTAAGCACCGGGCCATCGCGTTTCCGCAATTAACCTACCCCATGGCCATCGAAGAAGCGAACATCATTGTCGACCAACACAGCGGCGAACGACTCGACCGCGTGGTGCAACAGTTGACCGGTCGCTCGCGGTCCGACGTGCGGGGGCTCTTCGATCATGGCGGGGTGTGGTTGAATGGCGCCCCCTGCGAAGATTCGGCGGCGCGCGTGCAACCCGGCGATCTGGTCACCGTCCGTCACGATCCTCATCGGCGCTACCGCGAAAAGCCCAAGGCGCGGCCCAGCCATGCGTTTCGCGTGGTGTTCGAAGACAACTTCCTGCTGGTGGTCGACAAGGCGCCGGGCATCCTCACCGTTCCCACCGATCGTGGAGAAACCTACACCTTGCTCGAGGCGGTAGACCGTTACTTGAAGCGGCGGCGGGAGCAGGCGGCGCTGGTGCATCGTCTCGATCGCGATACTTCCGGTTTGCTGGTATTCGCCAAAAACCGGCGGATTGCCGCAGGGCTGCAGACGCAGTTTCGCGCGCACACGGTTCAGCGGGAGTACGCGGCCATTGTGGCCGGCACCGTCACCCCGGCCGCTGGTACGTTCTCCAGTCGACTGGGAACGAGCAAGAGTCTGCACCGCTATTCGGTGGGCGAAGACGAAGAAGGAGAACCCGCCGTAACGCACTATCGAGTGGAGCGCGTGCTGGATGGCGCCAGTTTCTTGAAGGTGTGGCTCGAAACCGGTCGGCGAAACCAGATTCGGGTTCATTTCGCCGAGGCCAATCATCCGGTGCTGGGAGATTCCCGCTATCGACCATCGCTGGCGCAGCACCCCCGTTGGCCGGCCTCGCGACTGGCATTACACGCGGCGGTATTAGGGTTTGTGCATCCCCGCACGGACAAGCCGCTGCGTTTCGAGTCGCCATTGCCGCGAGAGTTTGAGCGATTTCTGGCTGTCAACGTTAGCGTTTGAACGGAATCGCAGTTCGGCCGAACGTGCGGCACCGTTCTCCTCGCTCGGCGCGCAAACGCTTACCAGAATACTACGCCGGGAGCGCAAGCAGGAGCAGTTGGCGGATCCGAGGATTCGCGGGTCTTGCCTCCAATGGCCAGGCTCTGTCGGCTCTCGTCCAAGACTGCCTGAATGCCTACTTGGCGGAATTGCCGGTCCATTGCTTTTGACCGGCCACGGCCATGGGCACCGAATAGAACGACGTACGCGCGGTGATAAACAAGGTTTTGTGGTCCTTGCCACCAAAGCACAAATTGGCCGGACGCTCGGGCACGTCGATCGTGAGCAGTTTCTCGCCCTGGGGGCTGTAAACGATGACGCCCGCCCCGGTGAGGTACAAATTGCCGCGTTCGTCGAGCGTCATGCCATCGGATCCCTGGCTGGCAATAAGCCGGCGGTTTGCCAGCTTACCGGGCCCCATAATGTCGTACACGTAGGTTTTTTGATCACCTGGATCGGCCACGTAAAGCAACTTGCCATCGGCCGACCCCAGTACGCCATTGGGTTTGACCAGGTCGTCGATAACTCGCGTCACCGACTTACGGTCGGGCGAAATGTAATACACGTGGAATCCGTCTTGCTCCATGCCTTCGGTATTGCCGTAACGCGGATCGGTGAAATACACGCCGCCTTCCAGATCGATCCACAGATCGTTGGGGCTATTCAATTTTTTGCCGTTGTACGAGTCGGCGAGCACCTTAATTTCGCCACTAGGGCTCATGGCGGTGACACGGCGAGATTTACCTTCGCAAGCAATCAGATTTCCCATGCGATCGTAGAACAGCCCATTGGCGCCGCCGCTTTCCTCACGATGGGTAGTGATCTTGCCATCCATGGTGAAGCGGTGAATGCGATCATTGGGAATGTCTGAAAACACCACGTTGCCGTCTTTATCGACCGCAGGCCCTTCCGTGAATGCGAAACCGCCTGCCAATTTGGTGACTTGGGCATTGGGGTCCATCAGCGGCTGATCTTCGGCCAAGACCGGCGAGGCGACAATCACCAGAATCGCGAGACAGGCACACGAACGCTTCATGGATGTAAATCCTCTTTCAGGAGCCATTTTGGTCATGAGCGAATTATACCGCGTGAAATTCGGCGATGCATTGCAGTTATATTCGGCGAATTGATGGTCAGCGGCATTCGCCAAGACCGTGGGTCTTATTCGACTGGCGGCGCTGCCACGGGACCGTCGTCCGTGCCGGTTGGTTTTTCCGCCATTGGCGGCGCCGACGCCTTACCGCCTGAGGTAGTTTCGTCAGGCGCGGGCGCCTCCACGGGACCGTCATCGGCGCCGGTTGCAGGTTTTTTCCATGGTTTGGGAGTTAAGACCAGCGCCACCTCGGTGCCTCGGGGAGGAATACGATCGGTGAACGCTTCGTATAGCAGCGAGTTGTTGACATCGGAACTGCGAATTGGCAGATCGAGCATGGCACTAGGAAAGTTTGAAACACAGATCAGATCACCGCCTTCGGCCAAATAATGCATGCGACCGGTCTCTTCATCGCGATAGAAGCCGCTGCCCCCAAAGACCCACGGATACTCGAGCGGCTTGCCGCTCTCGGCGTCGCGAACCCAATCTTGGGCCCTGGCCGATTGCCGTTTGCCGGCTTCATCCGTCCAATGAACGGTAATTTCGACTTCGGGACCTTCAGCAGGGACGTACTCGGGGCGGAATCGCACGGTGTGACCAGGTTCGAATCCCCAGTTGATCAGTGCAGCATGAACAAAGTAGGCCTCGGTCAATACCGAAACCACGGCCTCGTGTTCCTTCTGCTCGGCCAAGGTGGCAAATAGTTCCAGCGGGCCCTGCCGCAGTACTACTTTCGCTCCCAGCACAACGCGTTTGTTCTTGCCATCGAGCCAGATGTCGTGGTTGGGAGTGACACGCACCAGGCCCTCGGCCTCGGGAGGCGCGGCCATCGGTTTGCGCGGCTGCCGATCCGAAACGGGCGGATCTTTGGCCACCTTGGGCATCGATTCGGGACTCGGAAACGCCGGCGCCTCCACCGGTTCATCCGGCGATGTCGCAACCCCCGGGGGTGTGCTGCCCGGTTGGACTGGATCCGTTTTCTCGGGCTTGTCTCCGTTGCTCGGCGGCTTCTCACCCGCGGTTAGCGGCGGCATGGGGGCTCGTTCTTTGGGCGACGGCGGCGTATCCTGGGCAACGGTGCCAGCTTGGCCCGTTGGCGACTGCTGCGCTGCCGTATCGGGCGTCTTGCTCACCTCGTTTGTCTTGTCACCGCAACCGGCCGCCAGCAGTACGCCGATGACCAGTAATCGGGACGCGGTCGTGCCGAAATCGGATCCTGATCGCTGCGGCTTCGCCGACGTGCGCGGAGACGCCGAGCGGCAAGCAAACATGCGTGTTCGCCACAACATAACCCTGAACTCCTGATACGGCCGTGCGTAGTTACCCGCTGCCCCCAAGGGCTTACAGGGCATAACGCATGAATGGAAATGGTTGTTGGCTGCCGAAACCTGCCACTGGCCGATTCCGCCTCATTTGGCGGTGGCTAGCAAGATCGGTTCGTTCGCTCCCCGCCAGTTCAACGACAAAGTGCAACCTAAGGGGGCAGTCATTCGGGCAACTAATTGATAGGATAGCCGGTTTGAATGAAGACGTCTATTCATGACCCGCTCGCTCTGCAATTTAAGCAACCCTAACTTGCCTTAGGATTTGGCGATCAAGTCGATCCGAAGCGCCAGGCTGGTGTCGGCGTTGTGAAGCTCCGCCCAAGGGCGTGGGCACCGAAGAAAAGCGAGCATAGACCACGGTTCGTTATGGCGACCACCACCAAATCCAACCAGTCAATGACCGCCGCCCCCGGCGCGAGCGAACTCCCCTTCTCCGGACGGCTCTCCTGGAGCAAAGTTGGGAAAGCTATTGCTTCCGAAACATCCTGGTTCACCAACAGCGCCGGCTGGCGCGCATGGCAAAAACATCTTCATCGCCGAAAATTGAGCCCCGGCGGCTGGCTCTGGGATCAAAAACATGCCCCCTTGACATGGTGTCTGCCCGAATTGCACGAAGTGCCAACTGGGCAAGGGCCGCCGTCTCAGGCAATTGAATCGGATTCCAACCACCTGATTACGCAACTGCATCGGATTTCTCGCGGGCGCACGGTGCGGCAGTTGGATGTCGACGAAAGGGTTGCACACTGGCTGGAAAGCACGTCCGCAAGTCCAGGTTTAGCGTCGGCCATCCCGGCATTGCCTTGGGCGGTGGAATGCCTGGCGTGGGCGTATGCCCTTCCTCAACTGGCCCAATCGTTGCCCCCTGGCACATGGTGGGCGTTAGCCTCGCAATTGCATGGGATCGCTGAAGAGGCCTTGGCGGGCTTTCCGCCCATTGAGTCCGAACTATCGCGAACCGCGGCACTCACGCAACAATTGCTGGCTGCCGAACTCCCATTGGTGCTCGCGGCCTATCTTCCCGAAATCAAGTGTTGCTCGGGCCTTGCCAAATTCGGGCGGCAATCGCTGAACGACGCGCTCGAACAACTGCTCGATGGCGAAGGCTTGCCCGCTGGCCCGTTGATTCCCTGTTTTCGCCCGCTAGCCGCCTGCTGGACTCGGTGTCTGGCCCTGCTGCAGGAAATGCCTGGCGGAAGTTGGAGCAAGTCGAGCCAAACCCAGTATCGCTTTCTCGTGGGCCATCTACTGCGGCTTACTCGCCCCGACGGCAGCGCCATGCTGGCCACGGGGCGGGCGGGTGCAGCTTGTCCTCCATTGCTTCAGGCCGCTGTGCGATTGGCCGATGACTCCGACGCCTGGCAGTACGCGGCGGCGATCGACGATCGATCGCTCGGCTTGAAAGCCACCTTGCAAGAGTTCGCGCCATCCGAGCTACCCGCGCTGCCGGAACGAACTCCAGCAGCATACAGTTCGGAATGGTCTGAATTTGCTTTGCTGCGCTGCAACTGGCATCGCAAGTCGCCCTCGCTGGCACTGCGTTATGACAGCATGTCTATGGATGCCGAGTTGAACATCGGCGCCCATCGACTGTTTTCCGGAAACTGGACCAACGACGTGCACATAAACGGCCAGGCACTCGCGCCGAGTCAAGGTTGGGCCTGCGTTTGCTGGGAGTCGGATGCCGACGTGGACTACCTGGAACTCGAGATGGCCTACGGGCCTCGCGTGCGGCTTCAGCGGCAGATTTTACTTGCCCGCCAAGACGGCATCGCCGTGCTGGCCGACGCGCTGCTTTGCACCGAAGCGGCCAGGTTGTCGCTGCGGAGCCGTTACCCTTTGGCTTCTGGGGTTCAATTTGAACCAGTGTCAGAAACGCGCGAAGGCTACTTGAAAGACACCAAAACCCGTGCGTTGATTTTGCCGCTAGCGCTGCCAGAGTGGCGGCGAACCCCGGCTATGGGCGAGTTGTCTTTGTGCGATCAAACCCTGCAAGTTGTGCAGGAAGCCCAGGGCCGCGCTCTTTTCTCGCCAATTTTGATTGATCTCGAGGGCAAGCGGCTACGCAATAGCGTCTGCACCTGGCGGCAGCTCACCATCGCCCAAGAACGCCGAATTTTGCCCGCCGACGAAGCGGCAGCTTTTCGGGCCCAAGTCGGCGATCGACAATGGCTTGTTTACCGGTCGCTATCGACGCGAGGCAGCCGCACCGTGCTTGGGTTGAACACGATATACGAGTATGTCGTGGGACGATTCGACCGCGCCGAAGGCGTGGTGGATCCGATTCTCCAAGTGGAATAGCGCGGCGACCAGCTACATCCAAACTCAAAGAGCCACCGCCGCGATAGGCGCGGCGGTGGCTCGTCTATTTGAATTCAGGCAGATCAACCAATCGGGATGTTACGGCAGGTCGTAGGGAATGCCGTCGGCGCGTCCGCCCATGGCTTCCAGCGGGCTTCCCACCCCGCCTTGCACGTAGTTCTTGACGGCGACCACTCGGGTATCGCCGAAAACAAATTGGGTGACGCCGGGGTGCCAACTGCCGAAGTGGTAATTGTTGACATTGAGGTTGTCGGTATCCATCGGCGGAGTATCGGGACGGGCTGCCAAGCCCAACCCAATGATGCGGCAGCCGCCAGAGCTGCTCCAACCGACCGCGCCTGCGGTCCACGGGCCGTCCTTGCCGCTCACGCCAATTCCATCCATGTTGAGGTGTTTTTCACCCACCAAAGCCGTGTACGACATGCCATCGGTCACGCCGCCAATGGTGACGCGACTGCGAATGATCGCGCCGCCGGGCGCCGCAGTCGAGTTGGTGCTGTTACCGGGAATGATGGCACCGGCCACGTGCGAGTTCACCGTGCTATGCCACACCTGGTACGTGGCCATGGTCGGCGTAGTTGGCTGATCGTAGCCGCTGGGATATCGCGTCACGCCAATGCCCACATAGTCGGTCGCCTGGGCGTTGGCATTCCAGCCGCTGCTACGGAAACCCCGGGTAGGGCACAAGAGCAAGGCCGAACGATAGTTGACGTGCACCCCGGAGTTGCTGTACCCATTCACCGCGGTTCCATCAGTAAAATCGACGTTCAGTCGGAGGACGTCGTACGACGGCCCGCTTTCCATCACAGGCCACATCAGGGCAATGAACCCGTGACGGTTGTGGTTCGATGGCGGCAACTGTTCGCTATTGCGGTCGGCATGCAGCAGCGCAGCAGTACCCAATTGCTTGAGATTGTTCGAGCAATTCGCCCGCCGAGCTGCCTCGCGCGCCGCCTGAATGGCCGGCAGCAACATGGCGATGAGGATACCAATAATGGCGATCACCACCAGCAACTCCACCAGGGTGAAACCCCGAGTGCGCGCACTTCTCACGTTCCTTCCAACGGTTGGCATAAAAAGGGACTCCCAAAAAACAGGAAAAAGGCAGGATAGCCAGGTGGGAGCTTCACGGGCGGCGAAGCTTCAGCGAGGCAGGATCATTCACAATAAGTAGAGCCCCAAATATTCGGCAATATAGATTATCTGAATATTTTTTTACTTGCGATCTAACACCCCTCACAAGCAGGGTGAGAGTGCCACATAAGGGTGGCGTGCAATACCTTTTCTGCGCCAAGCAGCGACGCGTCGCCGCCCTATCGGAGGGGTGTCCTCAAGTGGAGGGGCACCATTACACCCTTTTGGGCTGCCGAGCGGCCATTGGTGGTCGGTCCGATTAATCGCCGAAGAGATTGGATTACGCAACCGCCGCGCTTCATCTGGGCGAAGTTCCAGAATCCGCGTGGTTTCTTACGTGCTGACACCTTCGTAAGCTGCACGAAATAATGTGGAGCAGACGTTCGATTGCGGTTGATTTGTGTTGAGATGAGGAGGCCACACCAGCAGCGCGAACAAGGACGTCATCACCTGAAACGCCGCCAACAAGCCAGGGTGAAAGATGGGCGACGCCGGTTGGGGCGCCGTCCAGTTCCAGTACTCTCTTCGCTCCCAGCCGTCGGTCGTTCGTCGCCACTGCGGTTGGGTCGGTTGGGAACGCTCATCCCCGCGCAGCGCGATTTCAGGGCTAGTGTTATTCCCGGCATGCTGGAAAACTTCACGTGCCCCCCATTTTGCGATCAAGGAGGCAAGCAGACCGCCGAGGATCAGCCCTGCTGCTATGGTCAACATCGTCCGCATTCGTGTGCCTTCTTCCCGATGCCAATCAACCGTGACGCTTGCGGAGCCGATCCGCGCTTGGATGGTTGACGCGGCCATGTTGCCGCAGAACCGAGTTGCAAGTCGCAAGGTCGATCGACCCCACGTAATTCGCATAAGCGGCCCATTCGGTCCGGGGTTGGTCTCGCCGCTTGGGCAAACAGCTATGCAGCGGCTGCGCCAACGGCGTGAACGAAGCCAGACTGATTGCTGGAACAAATTGGCCACAAAAGAGTTGCGACAATCGATTCGATTCCGCCCCGGCGCAGGGTGTTGCAAACCGGCAACAAACACCTGCTCGAAGCGAGGTCCTTACGCAACGCCGTTGTGATTTGGTGCTGCAGACAATAAGGCACGCAGCGGAGAAGTGAGTGATGTCGGCCCGCGAGAAATTCGGCCCGTCGTCGCGGCCAGGGCGAAAGAATCGCAGACCTTTTGCCTTCGGGCAGATTCGACCTATAGATTTCAGAGACGGGTTGCAGCGTACGAAGAGTGCAAGGCGAATCGCCTACCGCACGCCTCGGAAACAGAGAACAGTGGCACTCGGGTGTCTTCAACTTCACTGGGCCAGTTTGTTATCTGCTGACATCTCCGCAAGCCGCAGAGAAGCTTCTTAGGTCAACGTCCGTTTGCGGTTGACCCGCGTTAAGGAAAGGAAGATTTCCATGGCAACGGCCACTGTCGACATCAAACGCCTGATCGCCGCCGGACAACTGCCGGCATTGCCTCAGAGTGCTATTACCTTGCTGCAACTCTCGAAGGATCCGGAGTGCGGACCTGCCCAATTTGCGCTGCCAATCGAAACCGATCCGGGTTTGACCAGCCAAGTGCTGCGATTCGTGAACTCGTCTTATTTCGGGTTTCCCCGAGAAATTTCCAACGTGAAGACCGCCATCACGCTGGTGGGCATGCGAACCATCAAGAACTTCGCGCTGTGGAGCGCGGTATTCAGCTTGATGCCCAATCCTAAGTGTGGTCCTTTCGATTTGCGTAGTCTTTGGCAAGACTCGCTTAGGCGAGCGCTATTCGCGCGCAAACTTGCCAAAAATCTCGGTTCCAAAGAAGTGGAAGAGCCCTTCGCCGCGGCGCTGCTGCAAGACATGGCGGTTCCACTCCTGGCGAAAGAGTTGCCCCAAGAATACCTGGAGTTGCTGACTGGTCGCGACGGCGGGCATTGTCGGCTTTCCGATTTGGAGCGGGAGCGGTTTGGCTGCACGCACAGCGACGTGGCCGCGGAGATGGCGCGAGTCTGGAATCTGCCCGAGGGAATGGCCTGTTTGATCCAACACCACACCGACATCAAAAAATTGGTGCCCAACGCGAGCAATCAGCCGGGCGAGGTTGCAGTGGCGCTGTCGGCGCTGCTGCCCGCAAACCACGACAACCAATGGCCCGAGTGGCCGTTGTTCGCCGAAATTTACGGCCAACTTCCCGCGAAGCAAAACTACCCGATTCAGACTTTGCTCGGCGAAGTCGACGCCGAATTTGCCGAGTTTGCACCGGTGCTCAAAGTCAGCATCCCCAAGAAATCGTTGGTGGATTTCTCCAACGAAGCAACAGCGGAGTGAAATGCTCGGCGTTGAACGCCTCGGCAACCCACAATGGCCGGTCCGCGAAGCGTCGGCCATCGGCTGACTTGCAACTCGGCTCCCACCGGCGGCGCCTTGTCATGCCGCTCGAATTTGTCGCTCGAAAACGATTCCGCCGACCCGCGGAGCAGTTCTCGATTTAAGAGTGCGTTTGCGGCGACCGCATCACGCTTCGTCCCCTCGATAACGACAACCCGCGTCACACGTTTCAGCCACTTCCACGGCCGAGAGCATCGGCAACCGCGGTTTCAGTCGCTCCCAAATCCAACGGGCGATGTTTTCGCTGGTGGGATTCTCGAGTCCGACTACTTCGTTCAAGTAGCGATGGTCAAGCTGTTCCCAAAGGGGCTGAAAAGCGGTCTTGATGTCCGCGTAGTCGATCACCCAGCCCAGATGCGCGTCGACAGGCCCTGAAACCCATATCGTGGCCCGAAACGAATGGCCATGAATGCGAGCGCACTTATGATCGGGCGGGACATGGGGTAAACGGTGGGCCGCTTCGAATGTAAAAGCTTTAAAAAGTTCCATCGAACCGATGAATCGGGCAGGGTTGTTGAATCGAGCCGCAGGCTGGCGAACCGGGGGCGATTGCCGTTCCGTGCGCGGCTTGACTGAATGCGGTATTAAGTGGTGCCGGGCAGGGAATACATACGCCGTTCGCGATACTCGGTGGGGTCGGATACGCCAGCGCGAGCGAACGCTTCGCGTCGTTCGTAGCACGTACCGCACGCACCGCAATGGATCTCGCCTCCTTCGTAACAGCTCCAAGTCTCGGCAAAATTTACTCCGAGTTGTTCGCCGCGGGCCACGATCGCTGCTTTGTCCCAGGTGACAAACGGACAGACCAACTCCACACGATGCCAATCCGCTAACCCCAGCGCGATCTGCATGGCCTGCACAAACTCTGGTCGGCAATCGGGGTAAATCACGTGATCTCCGGAATGGGCTCCGTATGCCAGGCGATCGGCCTTTTGCTGGATGGCCCAACCCCCTGCCACCGCCAGCATGATCATATTCCGGTTCGGAACCACGGTCAGTTTCATCGATTCCTCGGCGTAATGCCCGTGCGGCACAGGAATCGATTCGCTGGTCTGGCTGCTGCCGGCCAGTAGATGAGAAATGGACGAAAGATCGGCGACTTTCCAGGGAATGCGCAAATTTTCTGCCGTTCTCTGGGCATACTCCAATTCCACGCGATGCCGTTGCCCGTAATCGACGCTCAATGCCAGCACCTCGTCGCCCTCGGCGAGCAGGTGATGCAACAGGACCGTCGAATCGAGGCCGCCTGAGAATATCGCGAGTGAGCGCATACCACTATCCCGGCGGAAAACAACCGGGCATCAGAAATTAGGTGACCTCTGCTGTGGCGGGAACGACCCGAAGACGCGTGCCACTTCCTCCACGTTACCCGGGCGGGACCGGATCAGCAATCGGCGGTTGGGAGTGGCCGCTGGTCCCCTACCCAGATATGCTACTGACGGTGCGTCCGCCCCGTGAATGGCGCATCCGAAAATAGTACGCCGCTAAACGCCAAAATCGGCAGAGATCGGCAATCCGTCAATAACTGGTCATAAACGGCGGGGCAGCATGTGTCGTGAACCCGTTATTCCTTAGCCAAGTGCTTTCGCAAGAACATGAGAACTCGTTGTGGGCTGACAATCCCCACTGGATGATTGTCGAGGTCCACAAGCGGCACGTGCCGGTACCCGCTGGCCGCCATCACGGCCAACGCCGCAGCGGCTGAGTCAGATTCATAGACGTAGATGGGATTCGATGTCATCACCTCGCGCACGGGATGGCTCTTGATGGCCTCGTACTCCAAGGCCACGCGATCCAAGACATCGCGATCGGAAAACACTCCCACCAATTGCTCATTTTCAGACACCAACAGGCAGGCGACATTCAAACTCGCCAGCAATTCGACGGCGCGCTGGATCGTCGTTTCGGGAGAAATGCACTCGAATGGCGTTGCCTTGATTTCGGCCACGGATTCATCGTGCAATGCACGCTCCAAGGGGTCCGAAAATTCTTTGGGATCGTAGTTCGCCAAGGGATCGACGAATTCTTCCCGATCGTTATCGCTTCTTAGTTCAGACATTTTCAGGCTCCCTCTCGTTGATCGGTGTATGGTTTGCCGCCAATCCGCTGAACGAGGACTTCCCCGGGAAAATGGTCCGCAATGTACTCCATCAACCCTTTCTGTCCCGTCAAGGCGGCGATCCGGCCATTGCCATCCAACACGCACATGAACCGTAGATTTTGTTCTTCCATGGCATTCAGCACATAGCTAATGGGATCGCTGATCCGCACCCAAGGCACCTGATTGGCCATGTGCTGTCGAATTGGCTCGTCGATGGCGTGGGGTTCGCGAACCAGCAACTTCTTGAGCATGCCTTCGGTAAACATGCCGACGGGGCGCCGGTCTCCGTCAACCACAAAAACGCATCCCAACTTTCGTTCGCGCAAGCACTCCACGGCTTGGCGCACCGTCTGATCCTCGTCACAAATGACTGGCTCGCGCAAATTCAGTCGCTGCACCGCTTCCTGATGGACATTTTGGAAGAGCCCCATGGCGGTTCTCCTTTCTACACGTTGTTCCACAAAATCGTTCCGTCGGCTGCAAACGCCGATCGCGCCACGACTTCGCAACTCAACTCCCCTTTATTCAAACGGCATGCCAGCCGCGCACATTCGGTCCGCACGGGTGAACCGAGACGTCGCAAGTGCGATTGCCAGCAACAAAATATCGCCAAAAACGCCCCGAAAAAATTTTGGGCAAGGCAGAGGCCGGGTATTGCAAGCAGTCGAGACGCCAGGCGAAGGCCGCGAAATGTGCAATATCGCACACTGCCTGTGCGGAATTTGTGGCTAAGCTTGCCGCTGCATCCGCTTGCAGAGCACTCAATGGCGCTGGATCCGATATTTCCTCTTCATATTTGGGTTGATCCGCAACGACCTCCCCTATTACATTAACGCCAGCTTATGCATTGATTGAATTCGATCCACCGCAGGCAGCCCTGAACCGACTTCAAGGAAACCGCTTGGTTGGCGGTTCGTAACTTCTGCCGCTTAAGTGCCTGGGGCGACCGCCCCCATTTTTGAAAACTTGAGGTGAAACCATGACTCGCACCCGCTCGACGTTTTGCGATCGCGTCAGCCGTCGCCACCTGCTGCAGGTCGGCTTGACCGGGACGCTGGGGTTATCGCTGCCTGCGATCTTGCGATTGCAAGCCGCGAGCGCCGCTCAGGGCAAGCCGGGCAAGAACACGGCCGTGATCTATCTGGAACTGGCGGGCGGACCAACCCAGCATGAAACCTACGACCCCAAACCGACGGCACCCATTGAGTACCGTGGTCCCCTCAATGCGATCGACACTTCGGTGCCGGGTGTGCAATTCAGCGAACTGATGCAGCGACAAGCACAAATCGCCGATCGGTTAGCGGTGATCCGTTCTGTGCATCACGATTCTGGAAGTCACGGAACCAGTAGCCATCTCACCCAAACGGGCTACTACCTTCGCGATCGGCAAAACCGAGAGAATGAAATGCCCTGCGTGGGTTCGTACACGGCTCGACTGCGCGGCTCCAATCAACCGGGAGTTCCGCCGTTTGTTGCGCTGCCGCGGAGCATGCGGTTTGGACGCTCAGCCTGGTTGGGCAAAGGCTATTCGCCCTTTGAAACGGTGTTGGACGCCGACGCCGCTCAATTCGATATTCCCAACCTCACGCTTATTTCGGGCCTCACGCCCGACCGGCTGAGCGATCGACGTTCGCTGCTCAAGAACTTCGACGCCACGCAAAAGCTCGTCGACACTGCCGGCACGACCGAAGCAATCGATCAGTTCACCCGCGACGCCTTCAACCTGGTGACCGGCGATGCTGCCCGCAATGCCTTCGACATCGATCAGGAAACCGACAGCACACGTGATCAGTATGGTCGAAATGCAGTGGGACAAAACGTGTTGTTGGCGCGGCGACTCGTCGAACACGGCGTGACTTTTGTCACGGTTCGCGTGACCGGTTGGGATGACCACTCAAAGATTGAAGATGCCATGCGCCGCAAGGGACCGGCCTACGATCAAGCGGTCGCCACGTTGGTCGACGATCTGCACGAGCGGGGACTGGCCGATCAGGTTCTGGTTCTGGCCATGGGCGAGTTCGGCCGTACTCCCAAGGTAAACAACAGTGCCGGACGCGATCACTGGGGACAAGTCATGAGCGTGATGATGGCTTGCGGCGGACTCAACACGGGACGTACCGTGGGTAGCTCCGACTCCAAGGGCGCCGTGCCAGCCGACCGACCGTACCGGCCGGAAAACGTACTGGCCATGGTTTACCGGCACCTGGGGATCGACGCCGCGATGACGTTCGTTGACAATTCGGGCCGACCCCGGTATTTGCTCGAGGAACGCGGTTTGATCTCCGAATTGATCTGAGGTCGGACTTTGCTGCGGGACATGGACTTTGTCGCAAACACGTCCAGCCTGCACTTCCTGGGGGCCAACGTTCAGCGAAGTTGGCTGATCACGACTTTGAGGCGCGCTTTGTCGCTTACATGGCGTCCGGCGCGTACGTCGTCTTCGCGAAACGTCGCCAGCATTACCCCTCCAACCCCTTCCATGCCTGCACGATTTAACGTGTAGCGCTGGTGGTCATAAATGATGTAAATGGTGCCATCCGCGGACTGAACGCCGTCGGGATACGACGATTCTCGCTCGTCCAGCAGCAGACCTCCCTTCCAGGTTTCTCCGTCGTCGTCGGATACGAAGGCCGTCATGTGAGACCGCGCGCTGGTCGGAGCGTCGTTGCGCACCAGCAGCAGGGCCCCGGATTGCAATCGGCGAATAAAGAACCGCTTGCTGGCGACCTTTCCGCCACTCAGGTACATCGAGCCCTCGCTCCAAGTGCGGCCGCCATCCTTCGATACGCTTTGCGCGATGCCGCCGGTATTCCGCAGCAGCATCCACAGGCTGCCGTCGTGGCGCTCGACAATCATGTGCTCGTCGACCCGAGTGTTGGGAACGCGAACCTGCCCGATGCGCTCGAAGGTTTGCCCCTGATCGGCGGAGCGAATGACGTTGGATCCCCGCTCGTCGCCCAAGTCGTGAATCAGCATTTCCTCGGTGTACGGATCGAGGACTTCTTTACGGAGGCTGATGTTAGGCACGTTGGTGTTGTCACGCCACAAGCCCACCGGCAAGAGCCAGTCTCCATTGCGCACCACGGTGGGTTTATTGAGCATCACCCCGTTGGCAATCCGTCGGGGTTCCGACCATTTGGGGGTTTCGGAGTCGGGTTCGCTGGTCACGATTGCCCAAACGCCCATCCGACCGTCTTGCACGCCAGCGCTTTGTGCCCAGAAAAACCACAGGCGCCGCTGGGGGTCGAGCCACAAACATGGATCGTACGTATGAACGCGCAGAGGCGCCTGGATCACCATCTTCAGGTCGGACCAGGTTCGCCCATCGTCGTTGCTCGTGACAAGCACCACATAACTATTCGGGCTTTCCACCCCTCGTGTACTCTTTCCGGTGTACCAGGCGGCCCACAATCGGCCGCCTGGCGATCTCTCAATCGCCGGCACTCCCTGGGCGCCCCGGTTGCTTTTGTCAAACTCTGGTCCCGGCGTCGTGATGATCCGCGGCGGCTGAATCGCCAAATCGGGCAGTGGTGGCGCGGCGATGCCGATGCCACACAACGTCGAACCCATCAAAATGACTGCCAAAGGGCAACTGCCAGATATTGGTCGAATCATATGAACACTACGATTGTGGGTTTGTGAAAAATATCGCAAGAACATTTCAGGATGCTGTCGAAGTAATCGTCCTCGGGAGTTCTCGAGCAAGAAAGCGGCGGCTCGCGTGCATGGTGCCAGCCGCATCAACGCATCGAATCTGTGGCGATCGAAATCGGCAACCGGCTTGATGTTTCGATTGGGGCGGGAATGCTCGGACAGGAAACCAAAGCTCCAAGAGCATGCTCCGGCACGGACGTTGTTTCGCCTGCAAACATCTTGTGCCGAGCCCAATCCGTATTCTTCATGGAGTCCTCGCATTCCTCGACAATCTTGCGGAGACGTCGGCACGCAACGAACAAACCTCATGATGAGATCATACAGGCGTGCAGTGCGAGCCGCCACAAACGCGGCTCAATCGCACGTGTGGCTGCAACGTCCGTTCGGTTATTTGCCGGTATCGGGCAGGTCGTAATTCCGTCGCAGGGCAGATCCTCAGTCTGCAATGACGTTGATGCATTGGCCGACGAATACAATCGGCAAAGCAGAACTCGATAAAACAGCGGAAACACGGCTCGATCTGCCGTATAGTTGTCGAAGCCCCCTTCATCTGAGCCCAACCACCGCACGGCCCAAGGCTTGCCAACCAAGAAATGAAGTTCGGTCATGAGACAAGTATTCGCCACTTGCTGTTGGATATTCGTTATTCTGCATCTGCCCGTGGTTGCCGCCGCGGCCGAACGCCCCAACATTATCTTGATCATGTCCGACGATTTGGGGTACTCCGACATCGGCTGCTACGGCGGAGAAATTCAAACACCCAATCTCGACCAACTGGCCCAAGGTGGAATTCGGTTCACGCAGTTCTACAATACGGCCCGCTGCTGTCCCACGCGCGCGGCACTCCTGACCGGGTTGTGTCAGCACCAGGCCGGAGTTGGCCACATGGCAGGCAACGACGGCGTCCCTTCGTATCAGGGTTTTCTCAACAACCGCTGCCTTACGTTGGCTGAGGCGCTCCGGACCGTCGGCTATACCACCTTGATGACCGGAAAATGGCATGTGGGGTCGGCGGCCGAACATTGGCCTTTGCAGCGGGGTTTCGACCGCTTTTGGGGAACGCCATCCGGGGGAGGCGTCTATTTCAAGGACACGCTCCAGCTTCGCAACGATGTGTACTTCGTCTCTGGATCGGAGCGAATCGAACCGCCAGACGACCTTTACGTTACCGAGACCTTCACCACTCGGGCGATCGAATTCATTGACGAAGCCGTCACCCAATCGACGAAGCCTTTCTTCTTGTATCTCGCGCATATTGCACCGCACTGGCCGCTACAGGCCAAGCCCGCTGACATCGCCAAATACAATGGGCAATACAGCATTGGTTGGGATGCCGTTCGCGCACGACGATTTGGACGCCAGCAGGAACTGGGGCTTTTGGCAGCGACTGCCGAGTTGAGTCCACGCGATTCTCAGGCGACGGCGTGGAGCCAAATGCCAGCAGTCGCGAAGCAAGAATTGGCGCGTCGCATGGAGATCTACGCCGCTCAGGTGGATTGCATTGACCAAAACGTGGGGCGACTCGTGGCCCGACTCAAGGAACTCGACCAATTGGATAATACGCTGATATTGTTCCTGTCGGATAATGGTTGTTCCGCTGAAGGCGGCCCAGGGGGATTCAGTCGTGGAAGGGCGGGAGTTCCGATCGGCGAGGGACTGTCGTACGCAAGCGCGGGTCTGGAATGGGCAAATGCCTGCGATACACCGTTCCGCAAGTTCAAAATGTCGACCTACGAAGGCGGCATCGCCACGCCGTTGATCGCGCATTGGCCTGCTGGCATCGAAGCCCGCGGTGAATTGCGTCACCAACCAGGCCACGTGATCGACTTGATGCCCACCTTGCTCGACGTGGCTGGCGCTCGGTACCCGGAAAAGTTTCAGGGGCGCGATTTGATTCCGCTGGCGGGACAAAGCCTGAAGCCCGCCTTCAACGATGGCCAGATTTCTCAGCGCGCATTATTTTGGGAACACCAAGGGAACAAGGCCGTACGACAAGGAAAGTGGAAGGCCGTAACTCAAGGTCGCGACGCCTGGGAACTGTACGACCTCGAGGCCGACCGCACCGAAACGCGCAATCTCGCTACGGACCATCCCCAGAAGTGCCGCGAATTGGCCACTTTGTGGCAGAATTGGGCGACGCGCTGCGGCGTTTGGGAATGGGACGATTTGTTGCGGCACCGCCAAGAACGAAGTCGAAAGCGTCAACCGTGATTCATAACGACCTACCAAGAATACGCTGATTCACCTGCACCTGCCCTCTTGAATTGATGTTGTTACTGAAACGAAGTTGGCCAGATGGAGACTTCTGGCGGGAAAATCCGCTCGTGCGAGGTGTGCCATTGCCATAGATGCCATCAGATCCAAGAGCTGTCTCACCCCCCCGCGGATTCATCCACATGCGGGGCCTTCATTGATAAATGGCGAGCAAGAAACAGCAGGCTTGATGTCGCCGACGATCGATTTCCGCGGGCAGCCCTGTCGAACATAGACATTCCAGAGAGGTTCAGAACCCATGATCCGATACTATCTTGCCTGCCTGGTGGTGCTGCAGTTATTGGCGCCCGACGTTTCGCTGGCGTGGTCGTCACAGCCGAAGAGCAAGCCGAATATTGTGTTTGTCATCACCGATGACCAAGGCTACGGTGACTTGGGGTGCACTGGCAATCCGATCATTAAAACGCCCCACATCGACCGACTTGCGGGGGAGTCGTCGCAACTCAGCGATTACCACGTGGCGCCAACCTGCTCTCCAACCCGAGCAGCATTGCTTACCGGCCGTTGGACCGATCGTACTGGCGTTTGGCATACGGTCAACGGCCGCTCCATGCTACGTGAGAACGAAGTCACGCTGGGGCAACTTCTCAAGAACCATGGATATGCCACCGGGATGTTCGGCAAGTGGCACCTGGGAGACAACTTTCCGTACCGGGCCGAGGATCGAGGCTTTACCGAAGTGTATCGGCACGGCGGGGGCGGTGTGGGACAAACACCCGATCTCTGGGACAATGCATACTTTGATGGGCACTACTACCACAATGGAAAAGTAGTAGCCGCGAAAGGGTTCTGCACCGACGTTTTCTTTAACGAGGCACGCCGCTTCATTCGCAAATGTGCTGAAAAACGGCAGCCGTTTCTAGCGTACATTTCGACCAATGCGCCGCACGGACCGTTGCATGCGCCCCAACAATACCTCGACATGTACGCCGAGCAAACCAAGGACATTGCCGCATTTTATGGCATGATCACCAACATCGACGACAACGTGGGGCAAACACGCTCGCTGCTGCAGGAATTGGAGATTGCCGACAATACGATCTTTATCTTCACCACCGACAACGGCACCGCGACCGGCGCCAAGATATACAACGCCGGCATGCGCGGCGCCAAAGGCAGCGAGTATGACGGCGGACACCGTGTGCCGTTCTTTGCTTATTGGCCGGCGGCCGGTTGGACCAGGCAGCACGTGAACGACAGGCTTTGCCACGCGGTCGATATTGTCCCCACATTGCTCGAATTGACCGGCGCCGAACCACCGGCCGACCTCAAGTTCGATGGTGTTTCCATTCGCGCATTGCTCGATCCAGCAGCCAACACCGACAACTGGCCCGACCGATTCCTGGTCACCGACTCGCAGCGCGTTCGCGACCCCATCAAGTGGAAGCAAACGGCAGTCATGTCGCAGCGCTGGCGACTGGTGAACGGCAAAGAACTTTACGACATGAAGAACGATCCCGGCCAGCAGCGAAATTTGGCCGCCGCGCATCCCGCACAGGTGGCTCGCATGACGGCGTTTTACGATGCCTGGTGGGCGGATTTGGAGCCCACGTTTGCCCAAACGACCGAAATACCTCTGGGACATCCCGAACAGGCGGTGGTGGCCTTGACCGGCCACGACTGGATTCAAGAAGCCTTGCCGCCTTGGAATCAACAGCATATTCGTTTGGCTTATGGTCTTCCCAGGCCAGTTCAAGATTCGCAAGGCAAGACCCCGCGGGGCAACGCCCGGCCACCGGAATCGTCGCGCGGGGAAAACACGGTGCACCGCGGGCACTGGGCTGTGCGCGTGGAACGTGATGGCCGTTACCATATCAGCTTGCGGCGTTGGCCGGTTGAGGCCAACGCGCCCATCGCCGGCGGTTTGCCGGCCGGCAAAGATGTCCCTGGAGCGACCAAGGCGTACCGCGCGAACCCCGGCACTGCCGTTCCGGTGGTAAGGGTCATCCTCAGAATTGATGGAATCGACCTGGAGAACCTGCCGGTTTCCGCCGAGGCTCGAGAGATTGCTTTCACCACCACATTACGCGCTGGCTCGCACAAACTCGCCCCGGTTTTTGTCACCGCCAACGGCGACGAACTCGGCGCGTACTATGCCGTGGTCACGGCATTGGCCGCCGATTGATGGAATCGCGTCGCCCGGAAGGTTATCCTGCTACCATGAATAAGATCTATGGTATTACGTTGCTTTTGCTGCTGCTTTCGGGCACCGTCGCGTCTGCTGTCTCTGCCGATGATCGGCATGCGTCCGGCGTTCAGCGTCCCAACTATCTGCTGATCTTCACCGACGATCATGGGTACGGGGACGTTTCGACCTATCATCCGGCCGATGTGCGCACGCCCAACATCGACCGCATTGCCGCCGAGGGTATGTTGTTCACGGCCATGCGCGCCAATTGCACGGTCTGTTCGCCCTCGCGAGCCGCACTGCTCACCGGGCGCTATGCCGACCGTGTGGGCGTGCCGGGCGTGATTCGCACCCATGCGGAAAATTCGTGGGGATACTTTTCGCCCAACGTCCCCACGCTCGCCGATGAACTCAAATCCGCCGGCTATCACACGGCCATCGTGGGCAAATGGCATCTCGGTCTCGAATCGCCCAACACTCCCAACGAGCGTGGCTTCGATTTCTTCCACGGGTTTCTCGGCGACATGATGGACAGCTATGTCAACCACCTGCGGCATGGCAACAACTACATGCGGCGGAACAACGACGTCATTGATCCCCAGGGACACGCGACCGACCTGTTTTCTGATTGGGCGATCGACTATTTGCGGCAGCGCGGCAAACAACCGAGCCAACCGTTCTTTTTGTATCTGGCATACAATGCGCCGCACTTTCCCATCGAACCTCCAGCGCAGTGGCTGGCCAAAGTAAAGCAGCGTTTGCCGCAATTGGACGAAAAGCGGGCAAAGAATGTGGCCTTTGTCGAACACCTGGATCACAACGTCGGCCGCGTATTGGCTGCCCTCAAGGATGCGGGGATGGACCAAAATACGCTGGTTGCCTTTACGTCGGACAACGGCGGTTCGCTGCCGCATGCCCAAAACAACGATCCCTGGCGCGACGGCAAACAAAGCCACTACGATGGCGGATTGCGCGTACCGTTCATGGTTCGCTGGCCTGCACAAATCACAGCGGGTTCGCGCTGTGACTATGCCGGCTTGAACTTCGATCTGTTCCCCACATTTCTCGAACTGGCTGGGGCAAAACCGTCCCATGAGCTCGACGCGGTGAGCCTCGTTCCCTTGTTCCGCGGCGACTCCTTGACTGCCCCGCGAGATCTTTACTTCGTGCGCCGCGAAGGGGGACCGCAATACGGCGGCAAGAGCTACGAGGCCATCATCCGCGGCGACTGGAAGCTATTGCAGAATAGCCCTTATAGTCCCCTCGAACTATACAACCTGAAAGACGACCCCCAAGAACGACACAACCTGGCTGCAACCAATCGCAAAGTGTTCAACGAACTCGCGGCGGCACTCCGCGTTCACATCCAGCGCGGGGGCGCGGCGCCGTGGCAATCGCCGAATCGCTGACAAGCCAGGGCTTGCCGGTTCCATCTCAAGTCTCTAACGCATTTCCAACCAACATGAAGCACCTTCAATCGCTATTCCTCCTCTTGGCATGCGGTTCTTCAGTCCTGGGCGCCGATCAGCCAAACATTCTTTGGATCACCAGCGAAGATCACGGCCCCGAAATGGGATGTTACGGAGACAAAGTCGCGCGCACGCCCAATGTCGATGGCTTGGCGGCCAAGGGCCTGTTGTTCAAGCGCGCCTGGTCCACTGCGCCGGTCTGCGCTCCTGCTCGCACCGCCATCATTTCGGGCGTGTACCCTTCCAGCAGCGGTGGGCTGCACATGCGATCCATGGTTTCGTTGCCGGTCAGCATGCGCATGTATCCTCAATATTTGCGCGAAGCCGGTTATTATTGCACCAACAACAGCAAAACCGATTACAACCTTCGCGAGCAAGGCCCGGTGTGGGATGAATCGTCCCCGCAGGCCCATTGGCGAAAGCGCGCGGCGGGGCAACCTTTCTTCGCCATCTTCAATTCGACGAAGAGCCACGAAAGCCAGATTCGCACTCGCCCCCACGAGCAGATCACCCGGCCAGAAGATGTGCGCATTCCGGCCTATCACCCCGATACGCCCGAGGTTCGCCAGGACTGGGCACAGTATTACGACAAGGTGAGCGAAGCCGATGCCGACGCAGGCCGCCGCCTCAAGGAGATCGCAGCAGCGGGCCTCGCTGATGACACCATCGTCTTCTATTACGGCGATCACGGCAGCGGCATGCCCCGCAGCAAACGCTGGCCTTCGAACTCGGGCCTGCACGTACCGCTGGTGGTGTACTTTCCGGAGAAGTGGAAGCACCTCGCGCCCAAGGAGTACCGGCCGGGCGGGCAATCCGATCGGATGGTGAGTTTTGTCGATTTGGCGCCCACGGTGCTGAGTATTGCTGGCATCAAACCGCCCGCGTGGATGCAGGGCCGAGCTTTTGCCGGCCCGCATCAAACCGAGCCGCCTCGCTACATGTTTGGCGAGCGCGGACGGATGGATGAGCGGATGGATCTCGTGCGCAGCGTGACCGACGGGCGTTATATCTACCTCCGCAATTACTTCCCGCACGTGTCCCAGGCCCAACGCGTGGCTTATCAATTTGAAACGCCCACCACGGCGATTTGGCGATCGCTGTTCGATGAGGACAAAACCACGGAGGCCCAGTCGCTCTTTTGGCGCGTACCCAAGGCTCCCGAGGAGCTTTACGATCTGCAAGACGATCCCGATGAAGTGAAAAATCTCGCCAGCTCGCCCCAGCATCGCGAGGTACTCGAACAGCTTCGCGAGGCCCAGCGAGCCCATCTCATGGCCATCCGAGATATCTGCTTCCTACCTGAAGGCGAAATCCATTCGCGCTCGGCGGGCACCACTCCGTACGAATTGGCGCGAGACGACGACAAATATCCACTGGCACGCATCGTGGCCACGGCCGATCTGGCGTCGAACCTAGATCGAAATGCGCTGCCCGAATTGGCAAAACTGCTCCTCGATTCGGATAGCGCGGTGTGTTACTGGGCGATACTCGGATTTCGGATGCGCGGGCGGGATGCCGTTGCCCAAGATCCCCGGGCACTTGAGAAGGCGCTAAACGATGAGTCGCCTTACGTTCGCATCGTGGCTGCCGAAACGCTGGGACTATACGGCAGCGATGACGCTCGCGCTGCGGCCGTCAAAACACTGGAATCGCTCGCGTCGCCCAAGGCCAACGGGGTGCTGGTTTCTATGTGCAGCCTGGCCGCCATCGAAGCCCTGGGGAAAAAGGGCGAGTCGCTGCACGATCAGGTTCGCCAACTCGATCCCAACGGTGCTTCGCCCCACGCTCGCTATAACAGTTATGTGCCGAGGCTCATTCAGAACATTGCACGAAGCGGCGCATCTTCTCAGGGTGAATCGCGGTAAGGTAGCGAAAGTCAGCGATTTCTCTTCTTGCCTTCCAAACCATTTTGCCATCATGAAACACGACACCTTGGCCGCTTGCGGCAGTGCATTGTTGATCATTGCCCTTGGCCTGAGCGCGGGCGTTTCCACCGCGGCCGCCCAGGCGCGTCCCAATGTGGTTGTATTTCTCGCCGATGACGCAGGTTGGGGGGACTATAGCCAGAACGGCAATACGCAGCTCAGCACGCCGGCCATCGATTCGATTGCCAAAGCCGGCGTCACCCTCGATCGCTTTTACGTCTGTCCCGTTTGCGCGCCCACCCGGGCGGAGTTTCTCACCGGGCGTTATCATCCGCGAGGCGGAGTTCGCGGCGTTTCCACGGGGCAAGAACGGCTCGACCTCGACGAACGAACCTTGGCCGACGCTTTCCAGGCGGCGGGCTATGCAACCGGCGCCTTCGGCAAATGGCATAATGGCAGTCAGTGGCCCTATCACCCGATGGCCCGAGGTTTCGATGAATACTTCGGACACACGTCCGGGCATTGGGGCGAATACTTCGATGCTCCCCTGGAAGAGAATGGCCGCATGATTCGCACTCGCGGCTATATCGTCGATGTTTGTACCGACCGGGCGATTCGTTTCATCGAACGAAACAAGGACAAACCCTTTTTCTGCTACATCCCGTTTACCACTCCCCACTCGCCTTGGGCAGTTCCGGAGAAAGACTGGCAACGATTCAAAGACAAGCCGATCACTCAACCGGCCACGCTCCCCCAGCAAGATGAGCCTGACCACACGCGCTGCGCATTGGCCATGGTGGAAAACCAGGATTGGAATGTGGGCCGCGTGCTCGCCAAGCTCGATGAGCTGAAGCTGGCCGACAACACCATCGTGGTTTATTTCTCGGACAACGGACCCAATAGTTGGCGCTGGAACGGCGGCATGAAAGGACGCAAGGGCAGCACCGACGAAGGGGGCGTGCGATCCCCTTGCTTCGTCCGCTGGTCCGCCCGGTTGCCTGCCGGCCATACCGTGTCGCAAATCGCGGGAGCCATCGACCTGCTCCCCACCTTGACGGCCCTCGCGGGGGTGCCGCGCGTAGGTGAGAAGCCACTCGATGGCCGTGACTTGTCGCCATTGTTGCGTCGAGAATCGATTGAATGGCCCGACCGCATGATCTTTTCTACTTGGGTTGGAAAAGTCAGTGTGCGTACGCAACGGCACCGATTCGATGATCAAGGGCAACTGTTCGACATGCGGGCGGATCCCGGTCAGACGACGCCCATTAACGACAAACAGCCCACCCTGGCGGCCCAACTAGAACAGGCCATTGTTGATTGGCGACGGGAGGTTTTCCCGCCGCGTCGTCCCGCGGAAAGCGGCGTGGCCGCGAGCACGGGGCCCAATCAAGCGGTTCGCGGCGCCGTCGATCCGCGTCCTATTCCCGTGGGCTACCGCGAGTTTCCCATCGCCATGCTGCCTGCCCGAGATGGCGAGCCGCGAGGGGGCATCCGTCGCAGCAGCAGCGCGCCCAACTGTTCGTATTTTGTGAATTGGACTTCGCGGGAAGATAGTTTGGTATGGCTGCTCGACGTTCACGCAACGGGCCGCTACGAAGTCGTCGTGGATTACACCTGTCCCGAACCCGATGCCGGCTCTCTGGTCGAGCTGAGCTTTGAGAAGAGCCGCCTGACAGGGCGTGTCGCTCCCGGCTGGGATCCGCCGCTATACACCAATCAAGACACGCTACCGCGCCCGCCCGCAGAGTCGCAAATGAAGGAATTCCGCTCGCTGAAACTTGGCGAATTAGACCTGACAAAAGGACAAGGACCGCTCACCCTCCGAGCGTTGGAGATCCCCGGTAAATCCGTCATGGATTTGCGCCGCGTGACCCTCACGCTGCTTCCCTGAACTTTCCCGTGGGCATTAGACGGAATATGCGACCACATCGTTGTTTCATACCCATCGTCATTGCGGCCTGCTTGTGCTGCCGAACCGATGCGGCCGACAGGCCCAATGTCGTGCTGATAGTGGTGGACGATCTCGGTTATGGTGAACTTGGCTGCTACGGCGGAAAGGAAATTCCCACTCCGCATATCGACACCATTGCACAGCACGGTGCAAGATTTACCAATGGATACGTCACCGCGCCGTACTGCGCGGCTTCGAGAGCCGGACTGCTCACGGGGCGCTATCAAACCCGCTTTGGTTTCGAATTCAATCCCATTGGCGCTCAAAATGCCGATCCCACCATGGGTTTGCCCGTCGGCGAACGAACCTTCGCCAACATTCTGCGGGAAGCAGGTTACGCGACCGGGATGATCGGCAAATGGCACCTGGGCGGAACCGCACGGTTTCATCCGCAGCGGCGAGGATTTGATGAATTCTTTGGTTTTCTGCACGAAGGGCACTATTTTGTGCCTCCGCCGTGGACAGGCCACGTTACCTGGCTGCGGCGAAAGACGTTGCCCGACGGATCTCAAGGACGGTGGACCTCGCCCGACGGGCGCGTGGTGTGGAGCACGCACATGGGCTATTTTGAGCCCGACTACGACGCCGACAATCCCATCCTGCGCAACAGCCAACCGATCGACGAACGCGAAAACCTTACGGATGCATTCACGCGCGAAGCGGTGCAGTTCATCGAACGGCACCGCCATCAACCATTCTGCCTTTGCCTTTCGTACAATGCCGTCCACAGTCCATTGCAAGCGGCTGAAGTCTACCTGGAAAAATTCGCCCACATCAATGACATTCAGCGGCGCATCTTTGCCGCCATGCTTGCCCAACTCGACGATGGCGTGGGCCGCGTGCTTTCCAAATTGAACGAGTTTCAATTAAGTAACGACACCCTGGTGGTGTTACTCAGCGACAACGGCGGACCAACCCGCGAGCTTACGTCCAGTAATCGTCCGCTTCGCGGGGAAAAAGGACAATTGCTGGAGGGCGGAATTCGCGTTCCGTTCCTGCTCCGCTGGGATGGTCGCGTTCCCGCAGGCATTGTCGAGGACCGACCGGTCATTTCACTCGATGTGTTGGCGACCGCGATTTCGGCCGCTGGAATTCCCGCTCCCAATAATCTGGACGGCGTCAATTTGCTGCCGTACCTGGTCAAGGCCAACCAGGCGTCGCCATCCTCCGCCATTCACCAGGAACTTTATTGGCGAGTTGGCACGCAGGCAGCGCTCCGCGCCGGCGACTGGAAAATCTATCGTGGACGAAATAATAGGACGTGGCAACTCTATCACGTAACCGACGACCCCAGCGAGCAACAAGATCTGGCAACGATGTACCCCGTTCGCCTTGCGAAACTCGATGCCATATGGAAACGAATCGACGAACAAATGGTGGAACCGCTATGGGGCGGTTCCGCTCGCAAGTAAACGACAGCTAACGAATCGTTGGCCCTGCGTGTGAACGAGTGCCGACGCCGTTCATGTTTGCTGCTTTGACTACTTATCGACGCCTCCCCTGGTGAGATAACGATGCTTCGTCCACAAATCACCGCGTGCATTCTGTTGTCATTCGCGGCTGCATTGCCCGCCGCCGAGCAACCGCACATTGTGTTTGTCATGGCCGATGATATGGGCTGGGGGCAAACCGGCTATCGCAACCATCCCCTGCTGAAGACGCCGAATCTGGACGCCATGGCGGCGAATGGATTGCGATTCGAACGGTTCTACGCGGGTTGCCCCGTCTGTTCTCCTACCAGGGCCAGCGTTCTCACGGGACGTTCACCCGATCGCACTGGGGTGCTCAGTCATGGCTACGCGTTGCGGTTGCAAGAAAAAACGATTGCGCAAGCGCTCAAAGCGCAGGGTTACGTGACAGCGCATTTTGGCAAGTGGCATTTGAACGGTTTGAAAGGCCCTGGCGCGCCGATCTTGCCAGCAGACCCTCGCAGCCCTGGTGCCTTTGGGTTTGACGAATGGGTTTCGGTGACCAATTTTTACGATGTCGATCCGTTGATGAGTCGAGGAGGCAAGATCGAACAGTTTCATGGTGATTCTTCAGAAATTGCGGTCGCCGAAGCGGTCAAGTTTCTGGAGAAGCACCATCGCGGCGAGCAGCCGATGTTCGCGGTCATTTGGTATGGCACGCCCCACAGTCCCTTCAAAGCTCTGGAAGACGATAAGCGGCCATTCGCCGCTCTCAATGCAAATTCGGCGAACCACTACGGCGAACTGGTGGCGATGGATCGCAGCCTGGGCGCGCTGCGAGGCAAGCTGCAAAGCCTCGGAATCGCCGAGAATACCCTCTTGGTATTTTGCAGCGACAACGGCGGCCTGTCGGGGATCGAGCCCGATACCGTGGGCGGGCTGAGAGGATACAAGGGGACGGTTTACGAGGGAGGGTTGCGCGTACCGGCCATCATTGAATGGCCCGCGGCGATCAAGCCTCGGGTGACGCACTACCCGTCGTGCACCATGGACCTGTTCCCCACCGTGGCCGACGTATTGGGCCTGGATGAGCAGGTGTTTGTGCAACCTCTCGATGGAGTCAGTCTCAAGCCGCTATTTACCCAGGAATTGAATGTGCGTTCCAAAACCATTCCATTCCGCTTTGGGACCAAGGCCGCGCTGATCGACAACCGCTACAAACTGCTGACCAACGATTATAGGAAAGGTGATTTTGAGCTTTATGACCTCGAAGCCGATCCGCACGAAACAAGAGACATTCGAACAGGACAAGCCGATCAGTACGCGCGGCTGAAACAGGAATTTATCGTCTGGAACAACGCCGTCGATGCGAGCTTTGCAGGGCGCGACTATCCCGAAGGCAAAGTGGAACCGGCTGACCCTCAGTCCATCTTCTGGTACGAGCGGGCGGACTATGCGCCTTATCTCGCCCAATGGAGAGACCGCTGGGAATTCAAGTCGTATATCGAACGTTATGAGCGAACTCGCAACTCCGCGCAGAATGGAAAATAGCATCCATGTATCTGAGAGTCGGCCTCCATTGGATTGCGTCGTTGTTCCTGATGTGCACCACAACCGTGCACGCAGGCGATCGCCCTAATGTGTTATTCATTGCAATCGACGATCTCCGCAATGATCTGGGGGCGTTGGGAGCATCCCATGCGCGAACGCCGCAACTCGATGCGTTTGCCAGCACTGCGAGAGTGTTCAGCCGACATTACGTGCAAGTACCCACGTGCGGCGCGTCGAGGTGCGCTTTGCTTCGCGGCCGCTACCCCACCGACACCGCTCACCTGGGTAACAACGGAATTAGGGCAACCCACGAGTCGTGGGCCGCGCGCAGTTTGCCCGCCGTATTCCGCCAACAAGCGTACCGCACGCTGGCGCTCGGCAAGATTACCCACCATCCTGGTGGGCTGACTGGCCCAAACTGGGCGCAAGGGCCGGAAGAATTGCCTGGCGTATGGGATCGCAGTTGGATACCGGATGGACCTTGGAAAACCCCCGAAGCCATCATGCATGGGTATGCCCATGGTGCGGCGCGACAGCCTGGCAAATCACCCCCCTGGGAAGCGCACGATGGTCCTGATGAGGCCTATCCCGACGCATGGGTGGCGGCCGAAGCGGTCAAGACGCTACGGCAACTGGCAGCCGACGAGCAGCCCTGGTTCTTCGCCGTTGGGTTTTTCAAACCTCATCTGCCCTTCGCGGCGCCCGCGCACTGGCACACCTTGCACAACCATGGCATCCCCGATCTGCAGCCCTTGGTTGCCGCCAAACCCTCATGGCCGTCTTCCTGGCATGGCAGCGGCGAGTTCCGGGGAAACTATGGCCATCCGGCAGGACGCGATCCCGCCACCGATGTCGAGTATGCGCGACTGCTGCGCAAATCCTATGCTGCCTGCGTCAGTTACATGGACGCCCAGGTAGGCCGCGTGCTCGCCGCCCTGCGTGAAACAGGTCAAGAAGAGAACACGGTTGTCGTGGTGTGGAGCGATCATGGATTTTTACTGGGCGAACATGGCATCTGGGGCAAACATTGCCTTTATGAACATGCCTTGCGCTCGCCGCTCATGATTCGCCACCCTGGCTTGCCGCAGCCTGGCAAGGCGAGCGCGGCCATTGTGGAAACGGTTGATCTATTCCCCACGCTCATCGATTTATGCGGATTGTCGGCGCCCACGGATCTTGACGGTCAAAGCCTGCGTACCCAATTGACTGACCCCATGGCGGAATCTCAAAAACCCGCACATGGCTTCTGGACCCGCGGACAACGTTCCTTGCGAACCGCGCGTTGGCGGATGATCGTTCACCCCGGCAGAGAAGACGCGCCGCCTCAAGTCGAATTGTTCGACAACGACAACGATCCAGATGAAACCCGAAATCTCGCTGCGAATCACCCGGAAATCGTCGCTGGCCTGTTGTCGCAATTGGATCGCGTTCCGCAACCCTCGCCAGCCAATAAAGACAGCCGCCGCCAGAAGTCCCCTTAAGATTCATTGACGCTGGCGAAGGGTTCGAGCAATTGCGCGCCGCAGGCGGCTTCCATGCCAAAGGTCCTGGGATTCGCTAGGGATTGCCTGGAGTGGCCAGACGGCGGACCACGATCGGCCGCTGGGGTTCGTCCGGCAAACTGCCATGTCCCCAGACCGCGATGCGGTCATCACGCTCCGTTAGGCGATACTCTTCACCCGTCAACGGACTGGTTGTAAACGGTGGACGCGGTTCGCCCGCGGCGGCCGCGAGGGCCACGGCCCATGCTTCACTGCGAGCCCTGTCAAACGTCAGCAGTTGATGCAACCGCCGGGCGTCGCGCAACGCCACGTCCAGTGCGATGGTCGGATACTCCCCTTGCTCGCGACGTTTCTCCGCGTCGCCGCGCCACTCGACAAAGAGCCGCTGACGCACGGGGAAACTCTCCAACGATCGTTGAACCAATGAATGCATGCACTGCAGAAAGAACACCTGGTCGCGGTCAATCTCCTCCGGCTTCAATCGTCGCACGCGGCGGAGCAACGCCGTTTGCTCTTGGCCCGCATCGTCGGGCGAAAAGACAATGTCGAACGCGCCTGCGCGAATCAATTCGTACACCTGCAGACCCATGATGCGATCGAGTCGTGCAATGTCGGCATCGCTGGTCCAATCTTGAGTAACGTTTGTCGCCACCGCATGCAGTCGACGCACATGATCCTGGTTCAAAGCCCGATGTTGGGCCACCTGCTCCATCACGCGACACGCTTCTCCCCGGAGAAAAACTGCTTCAATCCGGCAGACGGGGTGCGGTTCCCGCGCAAGCCATGCCGACCATTGCAGCATGTCGCCGATCGCGTTAACGGCGTCATCAAGAGGATCGCGTTTGCGCTGCGGGACGTCTTCCACCGCAGGAGCTACCGCGATGGGCTCTCCACGGGGTTCGGCCGCGCGCTGGGCCTCGACGATTCGATCCATCTCCCCGATGAACTGCGCGGCTTGAAATGCGTGCAAGCGAACGGCAAGCCGCACCCGAGGAATGAAATCGAGATTGGCCAGCAATCCTTGAGATGGATCCACCCCAAACGAGCAAGCAGGTCGTCGAACCGCCTGTTGAATCCGGTGTAAGTCCTGGGCATGTTGCTCCAGCGACGCGGCGGCGAATTCCAGATCGGTGAGCGAATACGCGCCCCCCGCAGGTGGCAGCACCATTGCGGCGTCGGCTGCCAGGGTTTCCACATCTTGGTTCTCAAACAGTTCGAGCAACAGTACGGCGGCATTGTTTTCTGGCAGAATCGAGTCGGTCGGCCATTGCCAGGGCAACTGTCCCCGCTGCTGCAGGGCATTCAGTTCTTGCCGAAGTTGCGGGTCCTGCCGGGCCATGGTCCGCGGCAACTTCTCCAGCGGCAGATTGGCGGCCAGATCGCTTGAACTTTCGCAACCGGCAGTCAGCAGCAACAAGAGCAGGGTTTTCTGTAGTTGTTGGCCTCGGCGACAGCTCTCTGAATTTCGTTCCATGTGCTTTCGGGGCAAAGCCTTGCGATCAGAAACTGCTTCTTGTGCCGACACTGGCTTCCAAGCCGTCATGCAATGCCTCCTCCCCCCACTTGAGACTGCCACACATCGTATCGGATGCCCATCGCCAAGATGAAGAGCAGTCGGGGAAGAATTGGACCAGGTCCAACAGGCGGAGATCCCACTTTGGCAGCGCGTAAAGCCTAGCTAGCACACCGCGACCCGACCGGCATACCCCCCCTTCTGCACCCCCAATTTGTGGCATCGACAATTGACTTCCCAAAGGCCGCCAAATAAAGTGAAAGGCTCGGCGCAGATGCCATATGCTACACTTTCCGCCGGAGTTGCATTGATGAAGAAAGCCGACATGAAGGCGTTTAAGGAACGCTTGCTTGCCTTGAGGGCGCGGCTGCGGGGCGATTTCAAGCAGATGGCCGATGCGGCGCTGCACAATAATCGCGAAACCTCAGAGCATCGCAACGGTATGCCAATCCACATGGCCGATTTGGGCAGCGATGCCTATGAGCAAGAATTTACGCTCAGCTTGATGCAATCCGAGGAAGACACGCTCACGCAGATTGAAGAAGCCCTGCAGCGGATTGAAGAGGGCACCTACGGCGAATGTGTCGAGTGCAACGAAGCGATCAAGAAAATGAGGCTTCAGGCATTGCCGTTCACGCCGCTGTGCATCAAATGCGCCGAACTTGCCCAACAAGGGGGACGGTAACCTTAATTGGTCACTGTGTTTGTAGGTAGCTTCGCGCGGCCGAAATTGGTTCCGTGTGCGGATTGCAGAGGATTGACCACGGGGGGCGCTGCTTAGGTGGACTGCCCCCGGGGTGGCGCCATGCGCGGGAGCCGAATTCGCGCTGCGGCATGTCATTTCCACTGAGCCGCCCCACTACCTTCGTCTTGCGGGCCGCTCCCGTCGCGCCCGAACCCGAATCGCCAGCCTTGGGCCAGGCAGCGGGGATGATCCATATTGTGAACGGGCGGCCCATGCTTGAGCGGCGCGACGCCGCAGGACACAATAACGCTGGTCTATTGAATCTGTTCCGCTCGACCAATTGCCCGAATGGAGTGTCGCTCATGCGTTATTTGCTCCCTGCCCATCTGTCGGTCCGTTGCTTCGCTGGACTACTGTCGGTCGCTGGTTTGTTCGCGTCCGCGGCGCAGTCGCAAGATGTCACCATCACCGACCCTGCCAAAGGCGGACGCGACTTCGCCATTCAAGGCGAGTACGTCGGCAAAATCGACGACGGCACCAGGCATGGCGTCCACATCATCGCCCTCGGCGACGGCAAGTTTGAAATCGTCCATTACGTCGGCGGCCTGCCGGGCGATGGCTGGAAAAAATCAGACAACGCCGAACGCACCCAAGTCACGATTCAGGACGATGGGGTAACACTCAAATCCGCCCAAGGAGCCCGGTTCATTTTGAAGGACGGCCAACTCGAAGTGTACGAAAGCGAGGGCAAGAAACTGGGAACCCTCGGCAAGGTCGAACGCAAGAGCCCCACCTTGGGCGCCAAACCGGCGCAAGGAGCGATCGTCCTGTTCAGCGGCGACTCGGCCGACCATTTCGAGGGGGGCAAACTTAGCGACGACGGCTACCTGGAAGCCAATTGCACCACCAAAGAAAAGTTTGGAGATTGCACGTTTCACATCGAATTTCGCACGCCGTTCAAACCATTCGCTCGCGGGCAGGCCCGAGGCAATAGCGGTGTGTACGCGCAAAGCCGGTACGAGATTCAAGTGCTCGACTCGTTCGGGCTGGAAGGTAAGAACAACGAGTGCGGCGGCATCTATTCCATCGCCGAGCCGGCCGTGAACATGTGCTTCCCGCCGCTGTCGTGGCAAACCTATGACATCGACTTCACCGCCGCCCGCTACGAAGACGGCAAAAAGGTCAAGAATGCCCGCATCACCATCAAGCACAATGGCGTGGTGATTCACGACGATCTCGAACTCACCAAGGGCACGCCCGGTAAAGCCGCCGAAGGCCCCGGCGATTTGGGCTGGTACCTGCAAGGGCACGGCAATCCGGTGGTGTTTCGCAATATTTGGGCCGTTAAGAAATAGCCGGCCCAGTTGCAATCTAGCCGCAAGTAAACCATGGTTGTCCATGGCTTCTTCGCCTGTTGCGAAGAAGCCTGCGGCGGCACGGCGGCACGGCGGCACGGTGGCAATATTGCCCCCAGCGCAGCGTTCATTCGCCAACCGTGCATCCGCCGCTGCATCGGCCGGAAATCTCCAACGCCACCCACTTGTGCTTGCATTGGTGACACTCGTATTCCACTTTCTTCAAACGGCTGACCCATTTCACCCGGGCGCATTTCGGCGCGCAGCATGATTGCCAGGGAAATTGGATCTTGGGAAGGCAGATGGCCTTCGACTCCAGGCAGTAACAATGTTTTTTTTCGGTGGATGATTCGCACGTTAGTTTGCAACAGGCCTGGCACTGAGGACACCGTGGCGCGCAGCAGGGTTTGGCACAACAATCATCTGCGGGCGTCGCTTTCGCCATGGACAGCGCGAACAGCGCCGTAAACATAATTACGCGAATCATGAACAGCCTCTTTCTGGTCGAATCTTGTACAAGAGCAATCGCTGCCTGTCACTCCGTACCGATCCACTTCGATCGGCGCCTCGGTCGCCAGCATTTGCCGAGGGGATTCTCCAGTGACAGGCGGTCATCATAAGAGGCTCGGCACGACGCCCTGGCGCGATTGAATCGATTCTAACGGGCCCAGCAGGTAGGCCTGATCGGCACGGTCGACGTATTCCGCCCCGATTCGCGCGCGAGGCTTCACAAGTGATGACAGCAGAACGGCGTCAATAGTTGATCTGGCACTGCAATCGCAACACTTGCCCATCGAATTGACCGTACGATTCGCCATTGCTCATGGCCGACAGATTGGTGCGATCGGTAAACACGTACTCGCAGACCAGTTCTAGCTCTTTGCGAATCTGCCACTCAATGCCCAAGTCCAATTCATTGATGTAGCTGTAAGGAGCGTTTCGGGCTGATTTATACCCGCCCGTGTAGTACTGCCAGCGTGCGTAGGGAAACCAGGTTCCGTAGCAATCGGTTTCGTGTTTGTAATTGACCATGGCATAGCCGCCGTCGAGCGAACGGCGTACGACCGCGGTTTGCTCAGCATTGAGCGCAGGTCCTTCGCCAATGGTCCATTCGGCCTGAAAGCCCAGCGGTTGGGGGTAATAGATCAAGCTCCACCCCAGGCGGTTGTCGACAACCCCATCGGGGCTACCCGATGTATACGTGCCGTCGGGCACGATCAGCGGACCGACACCTAGCGGTCGAATCGGCGATCCCAGCACCACATACCGTCCGACGTATCCTTGAATGCCGACTTCCATGATCTGGCCATTCTCAAACGTGATGGGCAACGTCAAGCGACTGACCAGGTGCAGTTCGTCATTAAACTCCCGCAGCGAACCGCCCTGCCCGTTGTAAGCGCCAAATGCAAAAACGCCGTAGTTTCCCGAGCCTTTGAGGTTCTCGTCCATCACGTATTTGAATGTTTCTTGGGCCCATTCTGGCGTCCAGTAAAAGAACACGCCCAAGTCGCGTTCGTTCCGCGTGGCACTGTTAAAAGCGTCGTTGCGATCGAGCGGCATCCGATTCTGGCTCGATTGCAAGTTTTCCCACCCGTACGGAATTTTCGATTGTCCTACCCGCAAACGAAATACCTTGTCGGTATCGAAATAAATGTCGCCGTACCAATCGCGGATTTGCGAAAAGTAGATCGCGTCGGTGCTGCCATTGGGAGTGCTGGCAAAGTCGGGCTGCATGTACACGTACAAGTGCTCGGAAACATCGCCGCTGAAGATCAATCGAGCCCGGCGAATCAAAAATTCCTGATCCGGACCAATCGACGAATCACCGGCATGTTGGGGAATGGCCGAGCCCGGTTCCGTATGCGTTACGTAATTGTAGCGAAACTGCGCATACCCTCGGAGATTGAGCCGCTCGTACCATTTCTTCTCTTTGGACTCCTCTTTCTTGTCGTCCTCCTTCGATTCCTCTTTTTTTTTGTCCTTGTCGTCCTCCTTGCTCTCTGCCGCTTTCTCATCCTCGGGCATTGGCAGCCGCTCCATTTCCAAGCTGCGAAGCCGATTCTCCGTTTCTTCCAGCCGCCGAAAAATCGCGTCCAGTTCAGACACCGGCGGCTGCGGAGGTTGACGCTCAAAAGCAGGCAGCGGTTGCACCGGTTGGTATTCCTGCCCATGCGCGCACGGCAGCACTGCCATTGCTAAGGTTGCAACAGCGAGGCACCCAAGCAAACAGGGAAACGAGAGAGATTTCATAGGGCTTGAATTGTCGGGTGTCGGGACAGCGACTTATGCCGGTATTTTCGGAAATTCCAGTCATACGAAAGATTAAGAATCTGCGAAGGGGGCGTAAAACTCTTCCAACGGCGCGTTTTGAGCCGTTGTCACGCTAAAATCCGCTAGTTTACGGCGAAAAAATCACATTTCCGCGTCACGTTGGAGTGCCAGCAACTGCGTGACACGTTTTTCCCGAAGACATGCAAACCTTTAAGCTTACGACGAGCAGTGCTAGCACCGCTAGCGGCGTCGCTGTGATCGTGCAAGCGTTGTGCTGCGGCTAAATGGTTTCTTAACCGACCTTTACGCAAAAGCTGGCAAAACGATTTGACGTCGCCACACGAGACGGTAAATTCATAGCCATGTCAGCTATATGTTGTGGTTGGTGGAAATACTGCTACGACATATAGTTGAACGAGACGGTTCTCCAACTCTGCAAGGTCTTCCCCAACCACCTCGTTTCGCTAGTCGTTGCCACACAGTCGCGAAAGTATTTTCTCGGCTGCGGGTTTCCGTAACTCGATAGGCAATGAACATGCGTATATGTTAACGTGGTGGGCGGAGTGACGGCGTTCCGCATCCGTTAAAGGGTCTTTCGCGACGCGGAGGGAATTGCGTCCCCCGCGCTGGTTTCCCCAATCCCCCGACAAGGAGGTCTGCTGTGTCCACAGCCTCTATGCCATCTCAGCCCGTTCCCTCGAAATCGACGCCGATTGCCCAGCGAATTGGGCGGGCTGGCGGTCTGCAAATCGAACCGAAATTCTGCCCTCACGACGTCGCCGATCCCTTCGATACCGTGGAATGGGATCTGCGCACGGCGGTAATCAAAGACGAATCGGGCAATCCGTTGTTCGAACAGCACGACGCCGAAGTGCCCAAGTCGTGGAGTCAGTTGGCGACCAACGTGGTGGTCAGCAAGTATTTCTACGGCGAAATCAACACGCCCGAGAGGGAAACCAGCGTTCGCCAATTGATCCATCGGGTAAGCCGCACCATCGCCGACTGGGGAATTGCCGACGGCTATTTCGCCAGCCGTGAAGACGGGGAAAGGTTCTACCGCGACCTCACCTGGCTCTGTTTGCATCAGCATGGCGCATTCAACAGCCCCGTATGGTTCAACGTGGGCCTCTATCACCAATACGGCGTGAAGGGCTCGCAGTGCAACTGGAACTGGGACGCCGAAACCCGCACCGTCCGCCAACCCGAAAATCCCTACGAATATCCGCAAGGTTCGGCCTGCTTCATTCAAAGTGTTCAAGACAACATGGAGAGCATCATGGAACTCGCCCGCAGCGAGGCCATGCTCTTCAAGTTTGGGTCCGGGACGGGGACAGATCTCTCGACCATCCGGTCACATCAAGAGAAACTGTCTGGAGGTGGCCGCCCGTCCGGGCCCCTTTCATTCATGCGGGTGTACGACCAAATTGCCGCCGTGGTGAAGAGCGGCGGCAAGACCCGCCGCGCCGCCAAGATGCAATCCATCAAGGATTGGCACCCCGACGTCCTGGAATTCATTGAGTGCAAGGCGAAAGAGGAACGCAAGGCCCGCGTGCTCATCGAGAATGGCTACGCTTCCAATTTCAACGGCGAGGCCTATAGCTCAATTCTGTTCCAGAACGCTAACCTCAGCGTTCGGGTCAGCGACGCCTTCATGGACGCCGTGGTGAAGGATCGCACTTGGACTACCCATTGGGTGACCGATCCCAGCAAGGCCGGTCCCGAGTACTCGGCGCGAGACATACTCGACCGCATGTCCCAGTGCGCCTGGTTCTGCGGCGACCCCGGGGTGCAATACGACACCACGATCAATCGCTGGCACACCTGCCCCAACTCGGGTCCAATCAACGCCAGCAACCCGTGTTCCGAGTACATGTTCCTCGACGACACGGCGTGCAACCTGGCCAGCATCAACCTGATGAAGTTCCGGTTGACCGACGGCGTGTTCGATTTTCAACGGTTCATGGCGGCCTGCCGAATCTTCTTTATCGCGCAAGAAATTCTGGTCGATCACGCCAGTTATCCCACCCAGCAAATCGCCGCGAACAGCCATGCTTTCCGGCCGCTGGGATTGGGTTACTCCAACCTCGGCAGCCTGATCATGACTGCCGGGGCCGCGTACGACTCTGACACGGCGCGCGGCATGTGCGGAGCGATCACGGCCCTCCTGCATGGCGCGGCCAACCTGGCCAGCGCCGAAATGGCCGCGGCCGTTGGCCCGTTCGACGGTTTCGAAGTCAATCGTGAACCGATGCTCAACGTGATGCAAATGCATCGCGACGCTGTGGAACAAATCGACGACGCCTGCCCCGACTATCTCAAGAGCGCGGCCCGCGAACTATGGGACGACGTGCTCGCCGCCGGTCGGCGGTTCGGCTATCGCAATGCCCAGGCCACGGTGCTCGCTCCCACCGGCACCATCAGCTTCCTCATGGATTGCGATACCACCGGCATCGAACCCGACATTGCCCTGGTCAAGTACAAGCAGTTGGCCGGCGGGGGCATGCTCAAAATCGTCAACAAAACGGTACCGCTGGGGCTCAAAACCCTGGGCTACAGCCAGGAAGCGATCGACCGCATCATTGATTACATCGACCAGAACGACACCATCGAAGGTGCTCCCGACCTGGCTGACGAACACTTGGCGATCTTCGACTGTGCATTCCAGCCGCGAGGCGGCAAACGCTCCATTGCCTGGCAAGCCCACGTGCGCATGATGGCCGCCGCTCAGCCCTTCCTCTCGGGCGCCATCAGCAAGACAGTCAACATGCCGGCGGAGACCACTCCCGACGAAATCGCCGGCGCTTACCTCGAAGGCTGGCGATTGGGCCTCAAAGCCCTCGCCATTTACCGCGACGGCTCGAAGGAGAGCCAGCCGCTTTCCACCAGCACCGAGGGCGACAAGGCCGCGGCTAAGCAAAAGGCGGCCCCCCGGCGAGAACGACTGCCCGATACCCGCCAGTCGCTGACCCACAAATTCGACGTCTCCGGCCACGAAGGCTACCTGACCGTGGGGCTGTACGATGACGGCCGGCCCGGCGAGGTGTTCATCACCATGGCCAAGGAAGGCAGCACGGTGGGAGGGCTCATGGACTGCTTCGGCACCGCGATCTCCATGAGCTTGCAATACGGCGTGCCACTGGAAGTGCTGGTCAACAAGTTTTCGCACACGCGATTCGAACCGATGGGCTTCACCAAAAATCCCGATATTCGCATCGCGAAGAGTCTTGTCGATTACATCTTCCGCTTTTTGGGCATCATGTTCCTGCCCGGCTTCAAAGAGGCCAACGCCTCGCTGGCCGGTCTGGGCGACAAGAAACATGAGGAGACCGTCGCCGCGGAAGATTCTCCAAACCCTAAGTTGGCGGCCCCGGTCAAGAAGACCGAGAGCCGCAACACCCCAGCCCAAGCGATCGCCAAGGCCGATGCAGGGAAGCCCCAACCACACATGCCCCTGACGCGATTGAGCACGAGTACCCCGGCCGCTCGACCGTCCAATGGCGCGGCAACCGTCAAAGCCGTGGCCACCAAGAATGGCACGCACTCCGACACGGCGACGGCCAAAGTTGCTGCTAAAAAGACCGATGCGGGCAACCCGCAAGACCTCTACGCCAGTTTCCAGGTAGACGCCCCCAGTTGCGACAACTGCGGCAGCATTACCGTTCGGGCTGGCAACTGCTACCTCTGTTACAACTGCGGAAACAGTCAAGGTTGCTCGTAAAGGATTAGGTGGGAGGAACCCCGGGCAACCTTGTCTTTCATATAAGACGGGCGTCGGAAGGCATCTGCCTTCCGACGCCCGTCTTTTTTTGGTGATCCGCCCATTGGCAACGGTTGAAACCACGGCGCGAGGACTATCGTTGAACTGCTTGATGCGAGTATGGGCATCAGGCCAGCCCTCGCCGAGCGAGACCCGGCGGAGGCGCAGTGCGCAAAACAGCATCCGCCCCGCACGTTGCCAACTCGGGAAAAAACCGTAAGCGGCGTGCCTGCCCATCGGACCAATGCAAACATGGTCCGATCGTCCTAGGCAAGCGCCGCCAACAGTCCGTTCCCTGGAGGGGCTGCGGGAGTCGGGGATTGAATATGTCCGTCGGTCGGCACCCACAAATTCTTACTTCGTCAATTCTTTTACAATCCGCTCGGCGCCGTACACCTTTTGCAAAGCTTCCATAACCGCGAGCGAGGCCACCGAAACAGCGCGGGCTTGCTCAGCGCTGTACATGTAGTCGGCCGCCAGCGATTGGATATTGCCGTCGAAGATTACCCCCACCAGTTCGCCGGCGCGATTCACGACGGGGCTGCCCGAATTGCCGCCAATGATGTCGGCGGTGCACACAAAGTTGAACGGCGTTTCCAGGTTCAGTTTCGATTTTGCTTTGTGCCACGACTCGGGCAGTTTCCAAGGTTCGCGGGCACCGTGAGCGGCTTCCGATTCAAACGCACCGCCAAGCGTGGTCCATGCGGCGATGGAGCGTCCTCCTTCCTGGTATCCTCGCACGGGTCCAAACGCCAGACGCAGCGTAAAGGTTGCATCGGGATAGCTGGCCGTCCCCTCCTCGGCAAACAGCACTTCGGCAATTTGCGCGTATGCCTGGCGCTCCACCTCTTGAATTTCCTCAAACTCCTTGCGTATCTCGCGAGCGCGCGGATCCACGAGCCTCGCAAGAATCAGCATTGGGTCTTGGCTTTCATCGATGGCAGATTTGCCTCCCTTGGCCAGGGCTCGGCGATAATCCACGTCGAACAACTTGCTCCCTTGAACCAGGGCCGCCGCGCGATCTTGAGGGCTCTTGCCCGAAAGCACCTTGCGCACCAGCGGGTAGTCGCCGCCAAAACGTTCGGCCATGCGTGCCAGCGAATCGGCCAGTTTGGCTTGCTCCAGGTCGGCGTAAATTGGCGCAGTCGAAAACAGGTCCTGCTCCAACGACTCGCGATTGGAGTCGCGAAATTCCCTCAATCGCTCGGGGCTAGGTTTGGCATCTTCCTCGGCCATGCGCACCAGCGTTTCCGCCAAATTGAATAACCGCCCATTGATCGACGGCGACATTCCCTGCAGGGCAGCGCGGCGATTTTGGGCCGCGGCGATTTTATCCCACGCTACGGCATGCGTCCGCAACTGGGGATCCTCTTTAATGCGCTGCAGCAAAGCGGCCTCGCGCTGCCGTTTGGCCTTGAAAAACTCGGGGTCTTGCATGCCGGAGAGTTCTCCGTGCACTGCCTTGCGACTGTTTTGGATGGAGAACAAGTCGTCCTTGGCTCGCCGCGTTTGTTCTTCGCCCTCGAGCCCGAATTGCTGCAACATGATCTCCTGCCGGCGCAGATAATTCATGAAGTAGGGCAGCCAGGTATCGCGCAGATGCTTGAGCGCGGCGACGGTATAAATACGGTTGGTGCTGCCGGGATTGCCGGACACAAACACCAGTTCCTCATTTTTCAGGGTGGTTGAAAACTTAAGGTAATGCTCGATTTTGGCCGGCCGATCGTTTTCGTAAACGCGAAACAGGCAGACGTCGAGACAGTACCGCGGATACTCGAAGTTGTCGGCGTCGCCGCCAAAAAACGCGATCGCCGACTCCGGCGACCAGACCAGTCGCACGTCGGTGTAACGTTTGTAACGATACAGGTGGTACTTCGCACCGCCGTACAGAGTAATCACGTCGCTCCGGAGTCCGGTTTTCTCCAGCGATTCGTTCTCGATCACCGACATCGCGGCTTGCCTTGCCCGCGACGCCTCGGCCGCCGTCATATTGGATTGCACGGCGGCTTGGATCTTGTCGGTTACATCTTCAATGGAAACAAGCTGGTTCAATTCCAGATCGGGGGCGCGCAATTCGTCTTCGAGCGATGCCGCCAAAAAGCCGTCGTCGTACAAGTTGCGGCCGGCTTCCGAAAGCTTGTGCAAGGTGTCGGCGCCCACATGATGGTTCGTCAGCACCAGTCCATCGGCAGACACAAACGACGCCGAGCCGCCCGAGTTGAACCGTACGCTGGCTTTCATTAGGTTTTCGGTCCACCCCGGCGAGGGCTCAAAGTCGTATTTCTCTTTGAGATAGGCCAGTGGCAAATCGTTGAACAGCCACATTCCCTCGTCCGCGACTGTCGGCCGCAAGTATGCGCCGCTGGCAAGCATTGCCCCCGCCAACGCGCCGAGCATCAGGATTTTCACCGCCCGGGTGTTTGACCTCCAGCCGCGAACCGTTAGCGCTATTTGCCGGATCATGATTCAGTTTCCCCCTCATTACGCACTTCAAGAAGATCGCTACGATGCGCGGGCAGTGTAGCGAAGTGCAACCAGAATTGAAACGGCCTGGGGGAACCAAAAGCGGACAGCGTGATGCCTGGCCGCGGCTACGGACCGTAGGTGACCGGGGCAGTGCTTTGAATGACCGGAGCGCAGGGTGAAGGACAAACGGGAACGGAACAGGCAGGCGAGGGAGTCCAACAATGCGCGGGACAAACCGGGCGATTCGCGCACCCTAAAGACAACAGCAGTGATATCAGTGCGCCGATGCGCGCCGTTTGTTTCATATTCAATCCTTTCAATAATCCCACACGGGACAAACAGCCAACCCTTGCATGAACTCCATGCCATTCCGCGCTCGACTCGGCGCGGGATTTTGACTTCCTCGCGAGGGAAACCACAGCGCGGCCCCGTTCGCAGGGACGGTCGATCCAAAAAGGTGGCAAACAATATGCCGAACTGCCGGAAGAATCAAACCCAGTCGAGCCCGTCCGGTAACAAGTGGAGAAAATTCTGTACCTCGCCGCAAAATTGATTCAAGGCCTCGCATTAACCACGAATTTCTGGATCGATCCGCCGGAATTGCGGCTGGTCTTTATTTCAATGCTGCAGCCAGACTGGCTGAAGTCGATGGCAGCATCGACAGCGATGCGCGGCGTACACTTCGGCGGCGCAGCAAGCCGGCGCCGCAGGTCGACAAACCCGGAAGTCGTAGGGCCGATGCTCGATACGTGCGAAGAAACCAAAACTTAACTTAAGGGCTTTGATAATTATGCCGATCAGACACATTACGCGGACTTCGCGGCCCTGTCGCCAAAGCTCGCGGTGTTAACTCAGTTCCAGGGGGGGCGCCCTGAGACATGAGTGTACGATGACGTTTCGAACAACGAAGTTCGGGGTCGCTAGCGGTGCAGCCGCTTTGCTGATGCTGGGCTGGGGAAGCTTTGGCTCACTCCTACATGCGCAGCAAGGTTTGCTATCGCAGGTCTACCCGTTAAGAAACGCGTCCGCTGTCGAGGCGCAGCGAACCGTGTTGGAACTGCTCGATAGCAGTGCGATGCGCGGCGAAGTATTCGTCGATCCCGCGCAAAATGCGCTCATGGTGCGCGGTGGCGAGCCGGTTCAGCAACTTGTGCAGCAAACGCTGGCCGCCATCGACCAGCCCTCGGCCAGGCCTCAGGCTCCGCCGACGTTGCAAACATATCCCGGGCCAGCCGACCAACTGGAGCGAATGGGCGAGGCCGTGCGTGGCCAGTTTGGACCGCATGGCGCCCGCGTGGCAATCGATCCCCGCAACTCGCAGTTATTGATCGTCGCTCCCGCCGATGTGCAGCCCGAAATCGGGCGTTTTCTGGGAGCGCCAGCGCAGTCGGGGCCACCAAATCAGGCGCCTTTGGCCACGGGTCGGCAATCGTCGCCGGCGACCGAAGCCGGTGGCAAACTCTCGAGTGCCGCGACGCCCGCGCCCCGGTCTCCCCAGGGCGCCAACTTTGGTCTGCTGACAGCCGGAGTCGGCAGCGGTCAAATTGTTCAACTTCATGTGCCGGCTGCTCGAATGCAGAACCAACTGCAAGAGCTGTGGGGAAGCCGTTTCCAGGCGGCGCCCAACACCGCTCGCGACGTGGCGATCTACACCGTCGATGTTGGCGGCCCTGACCGACTGCGGCTCGAATTCGATCTGCTCAGCAATCAAGTTGCGATTCATGGACCGCAGCAAGCGACGGAGCGATGTGCCCGGTTGCTGGCCCTGCTTGAGCAGCCCCCACAAACCGATGCACGCCACCGAACGCAAATTGTGCCGCTGGGCGCGGCCGCCCCGGTCAAGGTGATTCACGCCGCGGCGCTTTTGCAAAACGCCCGCCAACAGTCGGCGGCGCGGCGACAAGCGGCCCAAAATGTGCCGTCTTCGCGGTTTGTGGCGCATCTGTTCCAGCCAGGCGAAGCAAATCAACCTCCAAATGCAGCACAGCCCAACGACGTTCCACCTGTTGCTGGGCAGGCCCAGCAACCGCAGCTACCTCCGGCCACGGGGGTGCAGCCCGGCGGCGCCGGTTCGGCCGCGGGAGCCGGAGCCGGTCCGGCAATGCCAGGACCCGGCGAGGCGGTCGTGCCCATTCCGCAACGTCCCGATACCTCGGACATCGTCGGTCCCGTGCAAATTGAAGTGCTCGAGGATTTGGGCGTAATCGTGCTGCGTGGCCCCAAGGACGATGTCGATCGGCTGTTGAGAATCATCCAGCAGATTGAAGAAACAAGCCTGGAAACCGAACCGCTGGTGGAGATTTATCCGCTGCAGTTCGTCAACGGCGAATCGTTGGCGACCATTGTCACTCGTCTGTACGACACCGTTTATGCCAGCCGCAAGGGGCGAGTGAACATCACGCCGTTGATCGACCCCAACGCCCTGCTGCTGGTTGGGCCGCCCGCCAGCGTCGAGGCTGCCGTGGAACTCATCAAGCGGCTCGATACCCCGTCGGTTCCCGACGCACAGTTCGAGGTCTTCAAGCTCAAATTCGCCTCGGCTCAAAACGCAGCGCTTACCTTGCAACAGTTTTATGGAGCCACGACTGGACCCGGCCAACAACAGCAGGCCCAGCAACAAGCCCAATTGCAGGGCTTATTTCCACGCGTGAACGTGGTGCCTGATTTTCGCACCAACGCCCTGATTGTGAGGGCCAGCCCTCGCGACCTGGCGGAAATTGCCAGCCTGCTGAGCCGGCTGGACATCGACAGTTCGCCTTCGGAATTGACGTTGCGGGTGTTCCAGCTTCGCAATTCGTTGGCGCAAGAACTAGCGGGGGTGCTGCAAGCGGCAATTACCGGCGGCGCCGTGCCGGGCCAGCCCCAGCAGATTGGTCCGCAGCTACCAGCCCAGCAGCAAGTGGGACAGCTAGGGCAACAACAACAAGCACAACGGGCAGCGGTGCTGCGGTTGATGACCCTCGATGCTCGAGAACGCAAAATCCTTCGCTCAGGCATTTTGACGGACGTGCAAGTCACGGCCGACACACGAGCAAACTCGGTCATCGTGCGGGCTCCCGCCGACAGCATGCCGTTGATCGAGGCGCTGGTGGATCAATTGGATAACATTCCCGGCGCCACGGCCCAGATCAAAGTGTTCACCATTCTCAACGGCGACGCCGAAAGCCTGGTGAACATGCTTTCGGCCTTGTTTGGCCAACCCACCACGGGCGGGCCAGGCGGCGGAGGATTCGGCACAACCCTGGCCGTCGCCCAAGCCGATGGCTCGATTGTGCCCTTGCGGTTTGCAGTCGATAGTCGAACCAACTCCATTCTGGCAACGGGCAGTTCATCCGACCTGACCATTGTGGAAGCCGTTTTGCTTCGGCTCGATGAAAGCGACGTTCGCGAACGCGAAACACAAGTTTACCGGCTCAAGAACGCGCCGTCGCTCGACGTGGCCAACAGCATCAACCAGTTGCTGCAAGCCGAACGGGCCGTGCAGCAGCAGGGCATTCGCAGCGCCTTCCAGCAAATTCAAGAAGAAGTGGTGGTGGTTGGCGAACCAGTTACCAACAGCCTGATCGTCACGGCCACTCCTCGTTACTTCGGGGAAATTCGCCGCATTATCGACGAGCTCGATCGCCGGCCCCCGATGGTGATGATCCAGGTGCTGATCGGCGAAGTGCAGTTGAACAATACCGATGAATTCGGCGTGGAACTCGGCCTGCAAGACTCTATTTTGTTCGATCGCAGCCTGCTGGGCGACTTGATCACCACCACTGAAAGCACGCAGGTGCCACAGGGGAATACCGTGGTGACGGCCACCAACCAGGTTATTCAGGGAGCTTCTTTGGCGCCGGGCTTTCTGTTCAACAACCAGCCGCTGGGCAACAGCGGCAGCGACTTCTCCCGCCGCACGTCCAACAAAGTCGCTGGTCAGGCTTTGAGCAGTTTCTCCGTGGGTCGCGTGAACAGCCAGCTCGGCTATGGCGGCCTGGTGCTCTCGGCCAGCAACGAAAGCATCAGCATCTTGATCCGGGCCTTGCAAGAGTGCCGCCGGCTCGACGTGCTCTCCCGCCCCCAAGTCATGACGCTTGACAACCAGCCGGCATTCATACAAGTCGGCCAGCGGATTCAGTTGATCACGTCTTCCACCTTCGATCAGGCCACCGGCATCCAGACCAACCAGCTAGGGGCACAGCAGAATGTCGGTTTGATTCTGGGCGTTACACCTCGCATTAGCCCCGACGGCCTGGTGGTCATGGAAATCGACGTGGAAAAATCGGAAGTGGGCCCCGAATCCGAAGGCATCCCGGTTTCGGTATTGCCCACCGGCGACGTCATTCGTTCTCCCCGCATCAACACCACGCTGGCCCAATCCACGGTCAGCGCCATTAGTGGCCAGACGATCGTGCTGGGTGGATTGATCACCAAATCCAAGGCCCAAACGCACCGGCGCGTGCCGCTGCTGGCGTCGATTCCCGTCCTCGGGCACTTGTTCCGCTACGATGCCAACGTGCAGCAGCGGACCGAATTGCTGATCATTCTTACTCCCCGCGTGGTTCGCGACGAAGCCGATATGGAATTGATCAAGCAGGTGGAATCGGCACGCATGCACTGGGTGCTGTCCGATGTTCGCGACCTGCATGGCGAATCGGGAATTCGTGGTCGCGGCGATGCCTGGGAAGATCCGGAAATTCCGATCATCTACCCGCACACCAATCCCAGCGGACGCCCCGAAGCGGTGCCCTCGGAATCTCCCGGCCAAGACGATGCTGTGCCGGGGAGTCGCGAACTTCCGCCGCCCTTGCCCCAACCACCCGGTCAACTGCGGCCGGTACCCGATACCGGACCATCGGGCGCGGCGCAGCGAAGCCTGCCCCCCCAGCGGACGATGCCTCCGGGGCCAGGTTCGCCAGGCATGCCGACGCCGGGCGCCGTTCAGCCCGCGGCGTGGCAAGGGCCACCGATAAGCGCTTTGCCGCAATTGCAATCGGCGCCGCCATACGATACGAGACCGCAGGCAAACTATCCGCCGGCTGTCCAACCGGCTTACGGAACCTGGCCAGAATCAAATCCAGGGGCGCCACGCGCGTTCCCGCTACCACCGACCCGCACGGCAGTTGGGCCGCAACGCGAAATCCAATCGCCACCGGCGACCCATCCTCCGCAATCTTGGCGAGAGGCGAATGCGCCCTCACCGTATCCGCCACGATAGAAACCCCTCGGGTTTGTCTGACGATAGATTATTGACTTTCGTCATTCCATTGGCGTGCGATCGTCCCGCCCGAACAGCGGGCTGCCAAGAGTGCAGAACCTGTTCGAACCGAGGCGGGATCATCACCAGGGATGGCAAAGGCTGGATCAGGCATGTGTGAGCGATACGCTCCGCCCTAGACGTCCACGACGGATCAATTAACGGATAATTTGGCTGAGGCCGCGGTTTCATTGCTGCTCTGCATATTGAAACGCCCCGGAAAGGATTCTGCGATGCGTGCCAGAAGATCATGGCTGGGATGGCTGCTCGTGCCGGCGATCGTGAGTAGCGGCTGCTCCAAATTCGATATGCAGCGCAATATTCCCTGGGGCGCGGGTAAAGATGGCGAGTTCAGCTCGGCGATGCGCGTCGTGGCCATGTGGCAAGACACCATTCTCCATCAGGAAGGGAAACCTTCCATTCGCGGCTTCGGAGGCCGCGTGTTTTTCTATTCCGGCAACGGTGAGAAACCCATCAAGACATCGGGCACGCTCGAAGTGTATGCCTTTGTGGAAGATGGCCGTGAGGCGATCGATACCAAGCCCGATCGCAAGTATGTCTTCACGCCCGACCAGTTCAAGGAGCACTACAGCCCCAAGAAACCGCTGGGCCACTCCTACAGTTTTTGGCTGCCGTGGGATGAAACCGGCGGACCGCAACTGCAGATCACCCTGGTGGCGCGGTTCACGCCCATTGCCGGCGGCGAAACCGTGGTTAGCGAGCAAACACATCATGCACTGCCGGGCCGCGACGCGCCGTTGGCGGAAAAGGTGAAATACCGCCACAAGAGCCCCAGTCGCAATCTGCAAATCGCCGATCGCGAGCCCGAGGCTAACTTGGTGGATTATCAAGAACCCTTGCAACCCTACCCTGGATCTGGTCTCGACATGCCGCCAGGCACGATTCATACGCGGATGAAAACCACCACCATCGACCTGCCTTCTCGATTCAATAGTGGAAATCAATCGCGGACGGCCCCATCCGCAACCGAAGGCGCAAACCTGCCCCCCCCCCATTCAGGAGCGGCACACTCAAACCAGGCTGCAGCTTCGGGGGTGCAATTGGCCGGCGGAATGGCGCCAGGAGGATACTCCACCACGGTTACCCACGGAGCGACGAACCAAGCGATGGTCAACTCCCATCCCACGCTCGGGCAATTTCGATCGCGGGCCAATCCAAGCTTTCCGGGGCAAGCCCAGCCCAGTTACCGCGGCGCGGCAACTTCCCTCAGCGAAACTCGCGAGGGTGAAAGAACGGCGGGGCTGATCCCCGTGGTGAACAACCTTACGGAGCCGGGGGCAATGCCGGGGCCACCACCAGTTGGTTATCGACCTGCCCAATCCCGGGCTCTAGGAGCACCAATCGTTCCGCTAGAGCGCGCGCATGGTCCGTGGTTACCACACCACGTAAAATGGCAACACGGCCTTGAACCTGCACCTCAAAGGACCCTGGTTGCGGGGCCAGCCTCGCGCGGTCCAGACGGTTGACGAGTTTGCCTGCCATCTCGCTCGATGGCGGTGTGCCGTAATTGAAACCAACTTGGAGCGTGGTTCGATAAGGCGCCCGCGTTTGGGCGTTATTTAAAGATTGATTCGGGTCTCCGCCTGTTTGGCCGGTGGGACCTCGCAACATATTCCCCAGGGCGTTGGTGAATGAACCGATTTGGGTGGAGTCGGCCGAATCGGCCCCCACGAATTGCCCTTGCCGATTGTCGCGAATGAACCGTTCATTTCCTTGAATCTGGCCGGCCTGCGTATCTTGTTGCGTGGCCCCCGCGGCCGTTCCGCCGCTGCCGAACATCGTACCGCTTCGCGCATTGAGCCCACCCGAGCCACCCAGCGTTCGGGCTCCGAACGTGCCCATGCTGGTAGTTCCCCCACTACTCAAGCCGCCACCCAACCCACTGGTGGCGCCGCCGCCTCCCAATCCTCCCCGAACTTGAGCTTGCGCGTTAGAGACTGCCAGCGCCATCAGTCCCAACCAAGTGAGGCAGCATACGGTTCGTTTGCTCATGTCAATGCTTCGCGATGGAGAGTTCACTGCGGCGTTTCAACCGGCCGCAAGCAATATTCTGACAGCAAATCCCGACATCGGTCAACGCTTTTCCGCCAACGCGCCTCGCGTGGATCTGCAACGGCAATCGCAGACAGTCGCTTTACGGCGACGGCTGGGCAGGTAACCGGCAAAGCAATGCACCCCTGAGCTGGTTCGCTCTCATCGTTCGGCCGCACAACAGCCCCCGTTACCTCTGCATTCTACGCCGCCAGCGGCGCCCGGGGCGAATTTGCTGCAACCGGGTTCACGCTCTGCTGCAGTTCTGGCTGCCGCAACGCCCGCCAATGCCGCATGCCAAGGGGTTCGCAACCAATTCAAGACATTTTCTTGACAATTTCGCGATGATCGCGATAACCATACGTTCCTGATGCCCCCTCATTTTGGGTGTTTTGCCGCCTTTGTTGAGGAAGGCACGCATTTCGTCGATTCAAGCAGGCTGCGAGGAACGCTATTCCTATCGCTTTTTGTGGCGTGGCCGAGCCGCAAACGAGAAACGCGGTCGATACTTCGTTGCATTTCTCGGAACCGATTCACGGCAACCCTCGCAACTCACGGCCGCAATTTTCGCGACCAGCGGGACAGACTGGGGAAGGCGACTTGCCGAAACGAGCTTCACACATCCGTCATCACATCCTGCGTTCACAAAAGGAGAATGGCTGTGCCAAAGTCGGTGCTTGAGGCCATTAGACTGGGTGAATGGGACTACGAACCCCAGTGGACTGGCGATGAATCGAACTTCGATTGCACGAATGCGTTGCCAGGATCGCAGTCAAAGTTGCGCGTGCTAGCAGAACGTCTGCGGCAGGGATTGCCGCTTTGGCATCCCGATGATCGTCGCGATTGCGAAGATCTCCTAGAAGAGGGATTGCAGCAGTCCGAGTAAGAGATTGCCCCGGGCTTCGTGCGGGGGTCCGAGTGCAGCACCACTAGCTAGGGCTCATCCTCTACTGTCTTGGCGGTTGGTGATTGCCCTGTGGTTTTGGTGGACTTTGCAAGCTCTCCTCGCCGATTGGTAACGGTGGTACCGGAGTTTTCGGTTGCGCCAATCCACAACAGTTTGTTCGGTGCAGGGAGGCACTACGCCCATGCGCGCGGTTTTTGGAACTCTCCGCTGGCTCGCCTCGTTCGCGGTTGTGGGGGGCGCCCTGCTCACCACCGTCGAGGCCGTACAGGCCCAACTCATTCCTGGAACCGGCAACAAGGTCGAGCAGGTTGGCGACGATTTTGAGGACCCCGAGTGGTCGTTCGTTTACAACCTTCCCAAGGCCAGCGACGAACAAGACGGGCAAACGCGCATGCCCGGCGGCTTTTCCAAGAACCGCCGCTGGAACGAAAGTGCGCTCCGCGGAGTACCCGACCATCTCCGCCGGGTGGAAACGCCTGCGGGTGGGCTCCCCGGCAGCACGGGAGCGCTGCTCATCATGTCGCGAGACACGGGCATTCCCGGGCGCCCCAGCAATCAAATGCAGCAAGACGACTTGTTGATGAATGTTCAATCGCGGATGGGGGGAAACATTCCGGTTTCGCGCATGCCCAACTTCGTCGTTCGCGTATTCGTGCCGCCGTTTGACGATTTCGAACGCCGCACGGGCATTACCTTTGGCGTCCGCGCGGGACTTTTCGCGCCGCGCACCAAGACCGAGCAATCGGGCGGATTGGCGGCCATTTTTGGCGGTTCACGCACTACGACTTCGACCGAGCCGTATTGGCCCGGTTTCTTCGTGCACTTTGATCCCAAGGCCCACGAGCAGGGCAAAGAAGGCGCCTGTTACTTCCTGCTCCGCGCCAACGAACGCGGGCACGACTTTCGCGGTCCCGCGATCACGCAGAGCGGCTGGTGGACCCTCGGCATGTCGTTCACGCCCGATGGCATGGTGCATTGGTACGCCAAGCCAGGGGTGGAAAATCTCACCGCGGCGGACCATTTGGCTTCGCGTTACTGCTACGGCATGAAGGCCCAGCAGTTTGAAACCGTGTTCTTCAACATCTGCAGCCCCGACAACAACAGAACCTGGTCCACGCCGTGGATTGTGGACGACGTGGAGCTCTTTCTGGCTCGATAGTCCTTTGGGTTGTGCAAACGCCCCCGCATGATCTTGAGTGGGGTTGCGCGGACAGAAACTGAAAACGGCGCACTGATTGCGCCGTTTTCAATCTGCAATGTCGTAGGGCATTTGCGGGAGGGTGAGCGACGTGTTCCCAGAACAGCACGCCCACCCGCTGGCGCAGTAACGCTAAGGCGTCTTCACCCGATCGTTAATCCGCAGCCCAGTCGCCTACACCTTGGGTTCCCAGCCCTTGCGGTATTCGCGGCTCCACAATTGCATGGCCTCTTCATCGCCGAGAATATGGCCGTTCTTGGGATTGCAATTGAGGGTGCGACCCACGCGGTACGAAATATTTCCCAAGTGGCAAAGCAGCGTGCTTTGGTGCGCACCTTCGATATCGGAGTTGGGAAGTTCACCAGATCGCACGCACGAGAGGAAATTTTCCACGTGTCCCGCGTCGGAATACGACCCCTTCTCTTCTTTGACAAGCTTGTTGGCCTTGTCGTAAATGCTGTAGCCGCCTGACTCAAGATATAGGGACCCGTTGTCGCCGTGGAACGTGACCCCAAACCCGGTACGATCCAACCCTTGGCGGTTGCAGCTCAAACCCTCCCACATGATCGACTTGCCATCTTCAAACTTGAACGTGGCCACATGGGTGTCAGGCGTTTGCTGATCGTCTTGGTAGAAGTAACGGCCGCCCGTCGATGACACTTGAATCGGATAATCGACATCCAGACCCCAGCGGCAAAGATCCAAGGCGTGAATGCCGTTGTTGCCCAACTCGCCGTTGCCCCAGTGCCATCGCCAGTGCCAGTTGTAATGCACCAGGTTGTCCACGAAGGGCATCTCCGGGGCAGGCCCCTGCCAAAGTTCGTAGTTCAGGTAACTGGGAACCGAGGTCGGCGATCCCGTCCCAATCGACCCGCGAATGTTGGCGTACCAGCCCCGCGAGTAATGCACGTTGCCCAAAATGCCATGATGGAGTTCCTCCATCGCCTTTCGCGTCGATTCGGCGCTGCGGCGTTGATTGCCCATGGTCACAATACGGTTGTTCTTGCGGGCGGCTTCAATCATCAGCTCGCCTTCGCGCGGGTTGTGGCAGCACGGTTTTTCCACATAAACGTGCTTGCCGGCAGTGCAGCCCAAAATGGTCGCCGGGCCGTGCCAGTGGTTGGGCGCCGCACAAACCAGGACGTCCACCGATTTGTCATCGAGAATCTTGCGGAAATCGACGACTTGCTTGGGCGCTTCCTTTCCCAAGTCGGTCACCAACTTGGTCGCCTTTTCCGAAGCACGCTCATCCACATCGCAAATGTAGGCGATCCTGGCACCAGGGTTGCTTGCAAACGTCTTGGTAAGTGACGAACCGCGCCCGTTCACCCCCATCACGCCCACCACAATCGCCTCGTTCGCCGAACGTTCCTCGGCTCGCGAAATTTGAGTCCAAGCCATCGCGGCCCCGGCGGCGGCCGATGTCAGGGCAGCATCCTGCAAGAATTGGCGGCGATTTACGGTCATGATTGAGAGCTCCAAGAATTACGATCAGGCAAAGCTGGTCAAAGGCTCAGCATGGAAGGGATGCCAAAATATCGCGCCACGCCAATAAAATGGCCATTGCATTAGTAATGGCGATTATGCTGATTTCTGGCGGGGCGCCGTAACCAAAATAAATTTTGGATCCATTCACGGATGTTGCTAAGATACGCTCATTCCTACCTGCCTGCAATCATTCCCGTCCGGAGATTCGCATGCCTGCCGCACTGGCCATGGGATTGCACCGTTTGCTGGTGCAAGCCGCGTCTTCAACAAGGCGTTCGCGAAAGCTAGTCATGCTGTCATGGATTGCGGGAGCGATCCTGGCATTGGCTGGCGCTGAAAAACCACTCTCGGCCGCCGAAGAATTGCCACTTCACGAGCGGATCGATCGCGCCATCGAAGCCGCCCTGCCACAATTAGCGCCCGATGCTGCCGCTGCGAAAGTCACGCCGCAGTTGTCGGACGACGCCGCCTTTGTCCGGAGAGTTTATCTGGACCTTACCGGCTGCATTCCAACCGCCGCAGAAGCCCGGGCTTTCATCGAAGACGCCGCGACGGACAAGCGCGCCAAACTGATCAATGCATTGCTGGAAAGTCCCGCGTATCCTCGGCGCATGCGAGAACTCTTTAACGTGATGCTGCTGGAACGCCGCGGTACCAGCCCTGAGTGGAACCATTATCTCGAAGCTTCGTTCGCCGCCAACAAGCCTTGGAACCAGTTGGCCCAAGAAATTCTGGCCGGCAACCCCGGCGACGACGCCAAGCTCGCCGGTTCCGACCACTTTTACATCAAGCGGCTGGAGAACTACGGGCAGAACCCAGTTGATTATGACGCGCTGACTCGCGACGTCGGCCGGCTGTTTTTCGGCGTCGATCTGCAATGCGCCAATTGCCATAATCACCTGTTCATCGATGACTACCAGCAGGCCGACTACAAGGGCTTGTTTCTGCTCACATCGAGCACCTTCAATCGCAAGGATGGCGACCGCACCGTATTGGAAGAAAAATTGCTGGAAGCCAAGCTGGATTTCTCCTCGGTGTTCGACAAGGTCGAAATGAAAATTGGCCCCAAGGTTCCAGGGCTCGATGAAGTGGAAATTCCCTCCTTCCCCAAGGGTGAGGAATACCTGGTACCGCCCGATCGCAAGACGCGTCACCCGGGCGTTCCCAAATTCAGCCCGCGAAAGATGCTCGCCGAACAGGCTCCGCAAAGCGTGAATTTCCGCTTGAACGCCGCCAACCGGTTGTGGTGGGTCGCGATGGGCCGAGGCCAGTTCGACCCGCTCGATCTTTCGCACTCGGACAACCCGCCTTCGCACCCCGAATTGCTCCACCTGCTGGCCGATGAACTGGTTGCCCATAACTATGACATCAAGTGGTTTTTGCGCGAATTGCTGTTAAGCAAAACGTATCAGCGCAGCAGCCAGATGCCGGAAAACACTCGGGTACCACCAGAGTCGTTCTTGGTCGCCATCGAAAAGCCGCTTTCGGCCGAGCAGCTTACCTGGAGTGTTTTGCAGGCAACCGGCAACCTGTCGGCGATTGAGAACGGCGAACAGCCGCAGGAAGGCGCGCCCGCGCTTCCCAAGTTGACGGAAGTGTTTTCGAGGTTCGAAACCGCGTTCGCCAACCCGCCGATGGAACCCGAGGTTGAATTCAAGCCGTCGGTCAAATCGGCGCTGTTCTTGTCGAACGACAATCTGGTGTTGAATCTCTTAAAACCGCGGCCAGGGAATCTGACACACCGCCTGTTTGCGGCGAAAGACAATGCCTCGGTTGCCGAGGAACTGTTTCTTTCGGTGTTGAGCCGTAAGCCGACTGCGGATGAAGAGTCCATGGTGGCCGAATACTTAGCACAGCGCAGCGACAATCGCGAGCAGGCGCTGAAGAATCTCGCATGGGCGCTTTTGGCCTCCAGCGAATTTTGTTTGAACCACTGATCATCGACGCTATCGACCATGCATGTACTCCCGGCCTGCCGGGGTAGTAAGCAGTCGGTCCTTTTTTCCTTTAAGAGCCCGCAGATCGCCATGAAACGATCCAAGTTATGCAAGCCGTGGGAACATCGCCTTTCGCGACGCCAGGTGCTAGGCAGCATGGCCGGCGCTGCCGCGGCCGGCGTTGGCCTCGGTTCGCTTGCGCGGCCCGCCTTGGCCCACGCTCTCAAGCAACAGCAAAAGCAGGTTATTTTTGTCTGGCTCGACGGCGGCCTCAGCCAACTCGAAAGTTGGGACCCCAAACCCAACACCATTTTTGGCGGGCCGTTTCGCGCCATTCCCACCAGCGTGCCAGGGCTGCACATCAGCGAATTGCTGCCGCAAATGGCCAAGCGCATGCACCACATGGCGCTGGTCCGGAGCGTTTGCACCCAAGACAACTCGCACTCGGCCGGCGTCGCCCGCATTCAGCGAGGCGACCCCAAGAACCGCGGAGTCACCTACCCCTATTTTGGCTCGGCCGTGGCCAAACTGCTGGGCGCCGGCTCGAGCGGTCTGCCGCCGTACTTATGGGTCAAGCCGGGCAGCAGCGGCTTTATCAACCAAGACGCAGGCTTCCTGGGCGCTAAGTACGGCGCGCTGGCCCTGGGCGATGGCAAGCCCCCCGAAAACCTGCTTCGCCACGCCGAACTTACCAAGCAAGACGACGACGAGCGCAACGAACTCCGCCGCAAGCTCAATGAGCGTTACGCCAGGCAGCATCGCCCCGAGTCGAACGACGCCAACAGTTACGTTTACGATATGGCCTCGGCCCTCATGCGGCGGATGGATCTGTTCGACGAATCCGAAGTGCCCGACAAAGACTGGGACCGCTACGGCCGCACCGAGTTCGGGCGGCACATGCTGATTGGTCGCCGATTTGCCGAAGCCGGTGTCACCTTCGTCAAAGTAAATTCCTACGGCTGGGACACCCACGGTGACAACTTCAACGGCCACCAAACCCTGGTTCCCAAGGTCGATCAGGCATTGGCCGCCCTGGTCGATGATCTCGTCGACCGCGGCATGTGGGACAACACGCTGCTCATTCTCATGTCCGAGTTCGGACGCACCCCGCGTATCAACGGCCACATTGGTCGCGACCACTGGCCCGAAGCCTGGAGCGTGGTCATGGGCGGGAGCGGCCTCAAGCCAGGAGTCGTGGTCGGCAAGACCAACGCCTTGGGCACCTGGGTCGACTCCGAAGAACACGATATTGGACACTTGTTCCACACCTGGTTCCACGCCCTGGGCATCGACCCCCATCGGGTCGAATACGACAACGCGGGCCAACCGCTCCCCATCGCCCACGACGATTGCCACCAGATCAAAGAGGTGCTCGCGTGAACGAAGAACTTCTCAAGAAATACGAACCCAAGCCGCTCCAGGTGCTCAAGGTCGACCAGGTGCAATTGCTGGCCGTGCGCTTCAGTTGCGATGGCAATCGCCTGGTTGCATCCGGCTTCGATGGTCAGGTCCACCGCTGGAATCTTCAGACCGAAGATAAGGAAGCTCCAAACATGGCTGCCGTAGGCGGCCACAACGGGTGGGTCACCGGTTTGCAGTGCCATCCCACTCAGCCCGTCTCATACTCGACCGACTCCTGGGGAAAACTCCAAGCCTGGAATAATCAGGAAGAACAACCGCAACCGCTCTGGCAAGTCGACGCCGCCCACGATGGTTGGATTCAATGCCTGGCCATTAGCCGCGACGGCCAACTGTTAGCCACCTGCGGCAACGACGGCCACGTGCGTGTCTGGCAAACGGGCGACGGCAAACCGCTGCACGATTTCCCCGCCAATCCGCACGAGGTGTATTGCGTAGCTTTCCATCCCGACGGTGGATCGCTTGTCTCAGGCGATCTCCTCGGCCAGATCTCCGACTGGGATCTGAAGACCGGAAAACTCGAGCGCACGCTCGATGCCGGCGTGTTCTATGCCCTCTCGCGTTTGCAAGATGTCGGCGGCCTGCGCTGTTTGTCCTTCGATCGCGAGGGAAAAACTCTCGTGGCCGGCGGCGCCGCGGCCCCCTCGGGCGGAACCGTGCAAGGCGAACCCACCGCCCTGCTGTTCGATTGGAAATCTGGCAAAATCGACAAGACGGTGGTCTTCGGGGCGAAAAGCGAGTGCTTCCTGCAAGAGGCCTTGCTGCTCCCCGATAACATCCTGCTCGGCGTTACCAGCGGCGTACCCGGCAATGGCCGCTTTTCCGTATTTGCCATCGGCGAAGACAAACCATTCTTCCAGGGCAAAGGCATGATGAACTGCCACAGCCTGGCCCTCGATCCTGCTGGCCGGCGAATCGCGGTAGTGACCACCTCGCCCGGCAGCAACGGCAACGGTCGCAACCTCAAGGACGGGGAATACCGGGCGAACGACTCGCCGATCCATCTGCTGGAACTCCCGGCCTAGCCAGCGGTTTGAACCCCCGGCCAACGGCGGCAGCCCGATATCTACCGTCTACGAACGGGACATCCGGTTACGTGACGCTGGCCGTACGCACCTAACGCGGCTAAACCGCAGTCGCTCGTTGCCTCTCGAAACTTCTTTGCGTTTGCGAAGATGGCAATGAGTAAGAAATGATTGTGCCAATTCTTGCGCGATCGCCGTCACCCCAACCGCCGCGCAATCACCGCGCACCGATATTGCTCCGGCACGTCCCAGCCAAACTGGTACGCGCGCTCGCTTCGGTATTCATCCGGAAACTGCTCCTGCAACAGCCCCAGCGTATGCGCAACCGCCAGCATCCGGTGCGTTCCTTCTTGCATCACGCCCTCCAATTCCTCTTTCACGTATCGTTGCATGAACCGGCCCAGTCGGGCCAGCGCCGCTCGGCAATCCGCCTCGCGGTGCGAAACCAGCGGCGGTAGCCGCACCAGCAAATACGCGACGTCCATCGTATGGAACGTCGGTTGCTCTCCCCACAACCCGTTGGGGCTTTGCATGGCGAGCATGGTGTCAATGATTCGCTCGGCAGCCGGCGGAATTCGCTTTAGCCCGCGGTGCATCACGCTATACGCAAAAGTGCGGCTCACGTTCACCTTCGTCTTGGGCCAGCAACCGTTCGCGGAATTCTGCTGCGTTTCAATTTCCCGAAAAAACGTGTCGGTCCACTCGGCGTCGTTGTGGTTCGCCAGTACGGGAACCAGCCCTAGCACTTCGTGATGGTGTGCCGTGCCTTCCCAATCGCGGGCGGCAAACCACATCTTCAATCCCGCGGGTGTCGTTGCCTCTTGCAGATACTGGGGAAAGAGCGGCAACTCCCCTCCCAATAACCGGAGCGCCCGCACTGTATGCCACAGGCAATGCCCGTCGTTGTGGGTGTGCCCGCGGGGCGGCGCGTTGTAGGCCACCACGCCGGTATGCGGATCTTGAGCTCGTCGCAAATACGCAATCCACCGTTCCCGTTGAACGTCATCGCGGCGTTCTTCATTCACGGCATGGCGAATCCAGGCGATGTCGGTCGTACTCATCAGGTTCACGCCTACCTGCTCGTTCTGCCGAAACCCGCCTCGCGCGCCATCCCATAGCCTTTCGCTCCAGCGATATAGCGACTCCCGAAACTCATCAAGCAGCGTACGAGTCCGCTGCTTACCCTTGGGCTCTTGCCCGCCAGCCGGTGTCCGCGGAAACGAAGCCAAACCGATAATCGAAGCCGCACGGCCAAGAAAAATACGTCGCTGCATAACCGCACCTGCTTTCATTAGGACCACCGCATGAACATCGGTCAGCGTACCCCTTGGCAAATCGCCGCTCAATCACCCGACATGGCACAAGCACGAGATCGCCCTCTTGCCGGCGTCTGGCGTCCAACCGAGTTGATTTGCCAGCGCCAAATAAGTCAGGTCGCCTTTGTTATTGGCGCCGTGCCGCCACGATTGGAAAAATGCCAGACCGTTACGGAAAAACCGGCTCGATTCGACGCAGAAAACGTCTGGGAACGAAGGGAGAAAAGAGCGCGGAGTGGCGAGCAGCGAGCGGGCAGCGGGCAGCATTGTATCGAATATCGGGGCAGTGCGATTTCATCGCCCGACGGCTTGATTGGAATGATTGAAGCTCCACGCGCCTTCTCACGAGCGAAAGCAAGGTGCAGGGTGAGAAATGCGGGATTGGTACTACGAATTAGCCCAACGCAATCTCCTGGGACGGTGGCTATTCGCTTCAACCATGCGCTTCGCTATAGGCTCGGCGTTTGCCCGTCTGCCGCCTCTGGCGACTGGCATCGAACGACGGTAGGCTACGGGAGGTCATTTTGCATGCCCTTGCCAATTGACGGAGATGCACCTGCCGTGTCCGCACAAATCACCTCGCGACTCGATCACAAACAGCTTCGTTCCGCGAGTTGGCTGGCCAGTGGACTGCGGACGACCAACGCAGCACTTCTGGGATATGTCCTGGCATTTCTGGCTGGTGTGGGAGCGGCAGCTTGCACTACGCTGATTGACCTGAATCTGCGTGTGCCCGGTCATGCCATACTCAAGTCAACGTTGCCAATCGCGCTTGGGTTGGCGTTGGCGCCGCAGCGATTTAGCGGACTGGTCATTAGCAGCGGGGCCCTAGGAGCCGTGGTGGTTCTAAAAAGTTTTTTTGGCTTGGGAAGCGGAGCGGGGGCCACCGCCAGCCTGCTGGCCTTGGGACCATTGCTCGACCTGTTTCTGTGGCATTTGCGAAGCGGCTGGGGGGTGTACTGGCGTTTTGCGGCAGCGGGTCTCATTGCAAATTGCCTGGCATTTGCGGTTCGGGGTGGCGGAAAAGCTGCTGGAATGGACAGTTTGTCGATGCGGCCATGGCACGACTGGCTGACGGTGGCCCCCTGGACCTATGCCGCATGCGGTCTGGTCGCAGGGCTCGTAAGCAGTCTGCTCTTTTTTCGATCTCGCAGAACCAACGACGGACATGCGAACCGGCACTGAAAATGATTTACGTGGGAATTGACGACACCGATACGGCCGAAACCCGGGGGACCAATCAGCTTGCTCGACTCATCGTGCAGGCGATCGTGAATGAATTCCGCTGCATCCGGATTGCGCGACACCAACTGATGGTTGATCCTCGGATACCCTTCACCAGCAAGAACGGTTCGGCTTCGATCGTTCTCGAAGCGCGCAAGCACGAAGACCTCAACGACCTGGCATCGCAAATTGAAGCCGTGATGCGGGAGCATTTTGTTCCGGGGAGTGATCCGGGGCTCTGCGTTACCGATCGACTGGTTCCACAACTTGGAGATTTTGGCCGACGTTGCCAGCGGAAAATCGTCTGCCAGGGCGACTCGCGTAAAGTTGCCGCAACCCATAACGTGTTGCTCCGCGGACTCGGCGGAACCGAGGACGGAGTGATCGGCGCCCTCGCCGCCGTGGGACTGGCGATGGGTGGTGACGATGGCCGGGTGGTGCAGCGAGGGGAAACCACCGAGGAAATCTCGGGGCATCAGTCCATTGGCTCGCTGAAGGAGCAGGGAGTAGCCGTGCGAACCTATGCCGGAAATCAACCGGTTACGACAGGCGTCGTCGATGTCGGCAAGAAGCTGCGACCCAATCTTCGAAACAACCAGTTTGTTCTATTCGTCAAACCGGCGGCCACGGAAGATTCCGGTGTCGTGCGTTGGGTAGCAATGAAGCTTCCCTAGTTTTCCGATTACTACCGGGTGTGATGGATCGGAAGTAATATGGATTCAGGCGGTCAAAGGCCGAATGGTGCATGTATCTCGGGGAGATTGCCCAGCCTGGGAAGAAGTCAATGATCTTGTTTTTGGGTGAAGAGCGGGCGTACCTGAATTGGGTCACGCACCACCGTACCGGCTTCGTGCTGGATTGCTTGCGGCATCCGGCCAAAGGTCCCGTCGTTCTGCACCGGACGACGTGTTCGCTCATCAAGCAATCGACGTCGCAGCGAACCCACTGGACCTTGGGCAAGCACCTGAAAGGGTGTTCACTCGATCTCGACGAACTGAAGACCTGGGTTCGGGAGCAAACCGAGCGCGAAGCAACGTACTGTTCGCAGTGTTCGCCCGAGCGGGAAGTAGAAATTGAGCCTCACCTGACGAGGTTGGATCGGGACATTCTGGACTACGTGATTGACATTGCCCTGTCGCACATTGACGAAGCCGACCATGCCTACTCCCTGACGGTGGGCATGGTCGCCAGATGCCTGGGCAAGAGCGAGGCCCAATTGGGCGCGGCGCTGCAGCGGCTGACGGCCGAAGGACTGCTGGTTCTTACCGGAAAGGTGAAGCCGGGCGCGATTGTGTCGGCGCGGTCCCGGGTGTTTCCGACCGTGAAGGCCCTGCGGATGCAACCGGCTTACTCGGCGATGAGCGACGAGGAGATCGAGGCGGAACTACAGAATTTGATCGATGATTGAATCACCGCGTTTTTTGATTGACTGGCGGAATCGAGATCGTCGATCCCACTACCCCGCATCGCCCCGCGACGATTCATGGCCGCGACAGAATCACACAGGGGAAACGTTCCGCATGAGGATTCATCCGTTGGGGAATTCGCGGGAAGGCGGGACGGGGGATGGAATCACTCGGTCCATTCGTAAAGCGTGAGGGTGCCCGAGTCGGGGTACGATCGATTCCCTCGCATTTGCGTCGCGAGGAAGCGTTTGCCGTCGGGGTGGATGTCGAGCGCGGTACAGGGGCCAGGGGTGGGAACGTCTGCAAGCGATTCGTCCTTGCCGGGGTCCCAGCAGCGAACTTCGCCTTTGCCGATGTCGCCACCGGCGGTCATCAGGAAGCCCTGGGGGTGGTACTTCGCGGAATAGTAAAAACCCTTAAGTGAAGAGGCCAGCTTGCGCTTCAGCTCGCCGGTTTCCACGTCAAACAACAGGGCGCAAGCGGGACCTGAGTATTGGTGGCTGCCGCAGGCAACGAGCGTGTTGCCATCGGGCGATAAACGCAATGCGCGGATGCCGCCCCATTCGATATCTTCCACGCGGCGATAGGCAGACAACTGACTCACGTCGATGTTGCGGAGCTCCGTTCCGGCGGCGAAGTCCCATAATTTGAGACGCGGTGACTTGGGCTGGCGATCGGCTGACGCCAGTCGCTTTCCGTCCGGGTGAAACGCCAGGCCGTATATGGGAAAATCCACGCCCGAAATCTCATGCGTGCGCTGCCCATCGTTGGTACGCCAGACGCGTATCACGCCGTCACGGTCGCCAGTTGCGAATCGAGCGCCGTCGGGGCTAGCGGCCAAAGCGTAGATGGTGCCTGGGTGCGCGACGATCGTCCATCTCGCCTGGGGACACTCGCCGGTGCAATCCCACGCCACGACTCGACCGGCGAAGTCAGCGGTCAGAATTAGATCGTCGCCCGCCGCCGCGGTGCCGCCGACCCAGCTTTCATGACCCTCGAGCATGGCTGTCTTGCCGGAGGCCACATCCAGGCAGATCAGGCGGCGATCACGACCTCCGGCGATGGCGAACCGTCCCTGGGCGTCGAAGGCGCAGCACATCAACGGCGATTCAAAGGGATATTCGGCGATTTGGCGCGTCTTGGTAGGGTCGATAATCATGATGTGCCGCCGAGGAAAAGAACTTGTACGCCTTGCGCATCGTGGCTTTCAACCATTCTGCGTGGATTTTTCCCATAGGGGAGTCTTGGCAGAGCTTCTCAGGCCAACAATTCGTCGATTGGTTGGGCCGCGGGATCGGCGATGGGATTCGATTGGCCGCCAATTTGATAGTTCTGGCGCGAGTCGATGCCCAGTGCCTGCAAGTAGGTATGAAACAAATCGCCGAGTTTGACGGGATTATCTTTTACTTCGGTGCCGAGGTCATTGGTCGCTCCGTAAACCACGCCAGGTTTCACACCGCAACCGGTCATGGCCATGCTCCAGGCCTTTCCCCAATGGTCGCGGCCGCCGAAATTGTTGATCTTCGGCGTGCGGCCCATTTCGCCCGTGACGACGACCAGCGTGTGCTCCAACATGCCTCGCTGGGACAGATCGTCGAGTAGGGTGACCAGCGTGCGATCAAACTCGGCGCAGCGGACCTGGTGCCAGTAGAAGTTGTCCTGGTGTGCGTCCCAATCGAAGTGGGTAACCCGAACGCAGGAAATGCCAGCCTGTAGCAGGCGGCGTGCCAGCAGGCAATGCTGGCCAAATTCGTGGCTGCCATATCGTTCGTGGTCGGCGGCAGACTCTTGCGAGAGATCGAAGATTTCCCGGCGCTGCATCAACGCCTTGGCTTGGTCGTACGTTGTGCCGTAACTGTGACTCGGCCCTGCCGCGCGGCCGCGCCGGAAGCGGTCATCGGCAGCCTGACGCACATCGTCGACCATTCGGGCCAGTTGCGGCGTGACGTTGGACGGCAGGATGAGATTGGCCGGGGGCTGATTGTTGACGATCCGCACGCCTTCGTACTTGGCTCCCAGAAAACCGGCGTTGCCCACGTCGGTGTACGCCTTGGGGCCGTCGCGCCGAATCGAGACATAGCCAGGGAGCACATCGTCGGAGCGCTCCAGCAGTTTTGCGGCGGCCGAGCCCAACACGGGATAGCCCGGGGCAATGCGACCAGACTGCATCGCGTAATGTCCCTGAAAGTGATCGGCAATGCCCGAGTTCACGCTCCGCACGACAGTCAGACGGTGCATGATTTTTGCGGTGTGCGGCAGCAGTTCGCTGATTTGAATGCCGGGAATCGACGTCGAGATGGCGCGGAACGGCCCCCCTGTCTTGACGCCGGGTTTAGGATCCCACGTTTCATACTGGCTCGCTCCACCAGACAGGAACAGCAGCAAGAGCTGCTTGCGAGGGGGGGCGGCCGATTCGGCGCGCAGGGGCCAGGGCAACGCGGACGAGCCGAGGGCCGCGCTGGCGCCAGCCAGAAGTTGGCGGCGAGAAAGCGGGGGAGTGAGCGAATGTGCCATGCGGCGAGTCTTTCCCTGGTCAGTGATTGAGACGAAACTCGGAAGTCAGCAGCAGTCCCCAAATCAACGCGGTAATCGCCTCGCGCCGTTTGTCCGGCGTGCCGGCGGATCGGATTCGTTCGCCAGCCGCTTCGGCCTCTTCAACAGAGGGCCGACGGCTCAGGACGCTAAGGTAGAGTTCCTCGGCCAGCGGCTTCCACTCCGTGATTTCTACGAGGCGATTCAAGAGCGTGCTGGGTGCCCCCTGAATCAACGGCAACATGGTGGGATTGTTCAGCAAGTATAAAGCCTGATCGACGACGGGCTGGAATTCCCCATCGGCCTGTCCCGGCAAACCGGCAAACACCGTGATCAGCGTCCGCGCTTGCCGTTCCAGGGACTGCAAACGGTTCAGCCGTTGCTGCCAAGCCGGTGGAATATTTTCGGCTTGCGTGGCGGACTTCTGCTCGGCTGCACTGGGACTAAATTGTTCAACCCGGCCAACGGCCCGCAGCAAGGACCAACTGAGCTGTTCGGCCGACAAACCACGGAGTTGGGCAACCGCATACGCGTCGGCGGGAACATCGGTGGCGCCTTCGGGCAATTCACTGGAACGCTGATAGACCTCGCTGAGGGCGATCTCGCGCAGCAACGCCTGGATGTCGAAGTGGTGTTCCACAAACCATTGCTCGAGAGTTTGGAGCAATTCGGGGTGCGATGGCGGATTGTCCGCGTGATGCAGGTCCAGCGGGTGCACAATGCCGCGACCCAGCATCAAGGCCCAAATTCGATTGACGATATTGCGCGTAAAGCCCTGTGTTTGGGACCGTGGCAGCTCTTCGGCAAGTTTCATCCGCCGGCTATACGTAGGAACTCCGCGTTCGGTCGGCCCCGGTTTCACCACGTATTCTTGATCTTTTTCCACGGCCAGATCGGGAATCATCTGCCCGCCCGGCAATTGGGGGTAGGTTTCGCCGCTGGCGGCCGTGAACACAGACACAAAGGTGGTTTTGCCCGTCGCCGTTTCGCCCACGAGCGACTTGTTGTTCTTGGTATCGCGAAAGGACTTTGCTCGTTCCAAGAAGGCATAGATGCCGAAGTAATCTGCTTGCCGATAGCTTTCGATGTGGGGATCGTCGTGGCATTGGGCGCATTGCAAATCCATGCCGAGAAACAGGCGTCCGACATCGCGCGTGAGCTGATGCGGCGACACGTCGCGCACCAGATAGAACTTGACCCCAGGAGCGTGAGGGCCTTCGGCGCCGTCGCTGCCGAGAATATCTCGTACGATCTGGTCCCAAGGCCTGTTTTCGGCGAATACCTGGGTCAGGTAGGTTTGCCAGATCGGCGCCGGCACGTCGTATGAAGAAATGGTGGGGATGCGACGTTCCATCAGCATGACATCAAAGACACGCGCCATGTGGATGGCATAGTCGGGGCTGGCCAACAGTGCGTCGATCAAGCGTTGCCGCTTATCCGGCGCGGAATCGTCGAGAAACGCCCGAGCCTGATCGGCGGTGGGAATGATCCCCGTGAAATCGAGATAAACCCGTCGCATGAATTCCGCATCGCTGCACTTGCCAGCAGGTGTGATTTCCCGTTCGTTCAGCCTCTGGTTGATGAGTTCGTCGATCTGCTGATGCAGCGGGGAAGCCGATTCTTGAGCCTTGGCAAAGTTCGAAGCTTTGCCAGTAGCCAGCAGCAGGACCATTCCGACAAGGCAAATCGTTCGAGGCAGTCGGATCATAGAGCGATCACGCGAAGCGGGCGGGATGGTGGATGGCGGGACGATCGTGGGAAAGCGCAAGATAATATTTTCGTGAGGCAAGTGTCAAGAAAATTCTGTGCTGGTGACAGGCGTCCTGTCGCGGGTAACTCAAGATGAGACAATAATTTCCGCCCAGCTCCTGGGTGCGACCGGTAGATCGAAACGTGTAGCCCCTGCCGATCAGCATAATCTGGCCGCCCAGAGGTACCGGCCAGCATGAACTTTGCCGCTATCAACCGTCGTGAGATGTCAAAAAGTCGGCATATTCGGACCATTTGACGCGAACAAACCCTCGGCAGACCGCATTTCCGCCGAGGGTTTGTTCGTCGACTTTCCGAATGATCGCTCGGAGAACAACGGCAACCTAAGCGCTGACCCCGGCCATTTGTCGGCATTCCTCCGCACAGCGGTGGCATGCCTCGGCGCAGCGTTGGCAATGATTGGCTGGGTGCTTCTCACATTCGGCACCGCAGGCTGCGCAAATCTCGGCACAAAGACGGCAGATGTCGTTGGCGAACCGTGAATCGCGGCTCATGTAAGCCGCTGCGACCCAACAGATCTCGGCGCAGTCGCGGTCGAGCCGAATGCACTCGCCCATCTTTTTGACATTCTGGTTGCTGAGGCAGGCATCGGCGCAATGTTCGCACTCCTGCGCGCATGCGACACATGCTTCGATACACGTTGCGTATTTTTCGTGGGACATGAGAACTCCTCCCCATTTGGATCTTGGACGCAACTCAACACGCTGTTTAATCGAACGTATTCGATTGCAAACCTCGTACCGTCGAGGCATTTCGTCGGACCGGCACGAACTCGGAAGTTTCCTTGGGCTATGCTGAAAGTAGGTAACGCGCACGTCGAATGCCTGCTGCGATCGGAACGGAAGGGCGTGGCAATTGGTCAAGAATTTTGGAAAGTCCAAAAAAAAATAACAATCGACGACTGCCGCCGACCGGGACGACATGCGTAACTCAATTTACGGCGAACGTTGGCGCGAGAAGCATTTTGAGACCACGGACGACACTGGGCCTGCGATGGTCGCACTCCCAAATGGCCCTCGCAACATTCCCGAGAGAGATTTCAGCCGTTTCCAATTCAGGCGTATTTCCCGCGGCGCTGGACATCGACCGATTGGCTATCAACAGCGAGGCGTCGTTCCATTACAATACATTCGCGATCTTCGTATTCTTGAGTTGCGTGATAACGCTGGTGAAGGCACGGAATCCGGCCGATTATCGACTTGTCGCGGGTTCTTTCGCGATTGTGAATAGTCGCCCCGAAGTCCGACACCTTTTCAGGTGAATCGAACCGGTGACCCGTCATTGAAACGCAATCCTGGTAATTGCATGACACGTCGAATTGAGAAGCCCGTTCCGGTCGCTCTGAATTGAAGAACTAGCGAGCATGGCATGAACCTCGGGACAAATGACGGGAAGAGCTCGCCATCTCCCCCGTTACCTCATGGCGATGGTCTGGAGTCCAAGCTGGACGAAACGACCGTTTCGGCCCGGTCGGGCCATGAAACAGCACCGACGCTCTCGCCGGCGAACCCAATCGACGGAACTGTCGCCAACTGGATTGGCAAATCGCTGGGCAAGTACCAGGTGACCGAAATATTGGGCAAGGGGGGTATGGGCGTGGTGCTCAAAGCCCACGATGGCGTGATCGGCCGCGATGTGGCGATCAAGGTCCTTGCCGGTCATCTGGCTGCTAACGACACAGCGCTCGCTCGCTTTCTGGCCGAGGCCCGCGCGGCAGGTCAACTCAACCACCCCAACGTGGCCAGCATTTACGAAATGGGCCAGGAAGGCACAAGTCACTTTCTGGTCATGGAGTATCTCCCCGGAGGCAGTCTCGGCGATCGTTTGGAAAAACTCGGGCCACTTTCCGTGCTCGAGGCGACGCGGGCGATGGTCGACGCCTGCCAAGGAATTGCCGCGGCACATGCCGCAGGGTTGATCCATCGCGATCTCAAACCGGCCAACTTCATGCGAACGGGCGAAGGATCGATCAAGGTCACTGATTTCGGGCTAGCCAAGGCAACGTCGGACCAGAGCCAACAAATGACACAGGCCGGCACGGTGATTGGCACGCCGTTTTTCATGAGCCCTGAACAGTGCCAGGGTGAAACCGTCGACGCGAGGAGCGATATCTACTCTTTGGGAGCAACTTACTACAGCCTGCTCACAGGCAAGAATCCCTATCACGATTCGAGCAGCGTGCCGCAGCTGATGTATGCCCATTGTCACGGCGAAATCCCCGATCCGCGCGCTGTCGACGAGTCGATTCCCCCGGCCTGCAGTCGAATCATTGCCAAGGCCATGGCAAAAGCGCCTGCCAACCGCTACATGTCGGCCAAGGCCATGTTGGCCGATCTCGAGTTGGTGCGGGCTACGCTCTCTGGCCAGACACTGAGCGCACTTCCCAGCGAGTCGGGAAACCACCAGGCACTTTTGCAGGGAAGTCCCGCGGGGGTCGAACACGGCGCGAATTCCCATCGCACCCGATATTGGATGGTCGGTAGCCTGGCGGTGTTGTTGGCGGCGCTGGTGGCCTTGTTCATGTTCTGGCGACCATGGGAAGGAAGGACAGGCGACGATGGTCCCGCGGTTACGGCGGCGCCGGCGGCGACGGAACCCATCAAGATTGGCGTTTTGCACTCACTTAGCGGCACCATGGCCATCAGCGAGATGGTTGTGGTCGACGCAACCTTGTTCGCCATCGATGAGATCAATCAGTCCGGTGGAGTACTTGGACGGCCGCTGAAAGCGGTCGTCGCCGACGGCAGGTCCAATCCAGGCACTTTCGCTCGAGAAGCCGAACGGCTTATCATCCAGGAACAGGTCAGCACGATCTTTGGCTGTTGGACTTCGGCCAGTCGCAAGACGGTTAAGCCTGTTGTGGAGGAGCACGACCATCTCCTGGTTTATCCGCTGCAGTACGAGGGGCTGGAAGCTTCGCCGAACATCGTCTACATGGGGGCAACGCCCAACCAGCAGATTCTGCCTGCGGTTGACTGGGCTTTTGTCACGCTGGGGAAAAGGCGATTTTTCCTGGTAGGTTCCGACTATGTCTTTCCGCGAGCCGCCAACGAAATCATCAAGGACGAGCTAAAACGCTTGGGGGCAGAAGTCGTTGGCGAACAGTACTTGCCGCTGGGAAGCACCGACGATCATTCGATCGTGCAGGCCATTGCGCAGGCCAAACCCGACATCATTCTGAACACGATGAACGGCGATTCGAACATTGCCTTCTTCCGCGCACTCCGGCAGGCGAACATTCGATCCAACGAATGCCCCACGCTGTCGTTCAGCATAGGGGAAGCGGAGGTGCGCAACCTCGATCCCAGGGATGTCGCTGGCGACTACCTGGCATGGACCTATTTTGAGTGCCTGGACAACCCGGAAAACAGCAGGTTCGTATCCCGGTTCCATGAAAAGTTTCCGCAACGAAGCATTACCGATCCCATGGAATCTGCCTACATGGGCGTCAAACTGTGGGCGCGCGCCGCCAACGACGCACAGAGCCTCGACCCCAGAAGTATCCGCCGCGCCATGGTCGACCTGCGAGTTGATTCACCGGGTGGAATCGTGCGAATCGACGCCGACTCGCAACACAGTTACAAGACACCGCGAGTTGCCCGGATACAGGAAGACGGACACTTGCAGATCGTTTGGGCGGCGACGAATGTGGTCCGCCCTCAGCCTTTCCCCGCCAGTCGGACTGCCGTAGAGTGGTTGGCGTTCCTTCACGATCTTTACGTCGGCTGGGGAAATCATTGGTCGGCGCCATGAACGCCCCCGGGAAGGTTGATCACGTAGCGTCGAAATGGCCTGCCTGGGATTGCGTGTTGATTGGCAGGGGAGCGTGCCAACCGACATCGCCCGGCAGGATCTCTGGCGAAAATCAGGCGAGTATGCCCCGCACCACTCGCCCATGCACGTCGGTCAGGCGGTAATCGCGGCCCTGAAATCGGTACGTTAAGCGCTCGTGGTCGAAGCCGAGGAGATGCAGCAGGGTGGCGTTTAGATCGTGCACGTGGACGGGATCTTCGACCACGTTGAATCCCAGTTCGTCGGTTGTGCCGTGCACGTGCCCTGGTTTCACGCCACCACCGGCCAGCCAGGCGCTAAAGCAGCGATTGTGATGGTCGCGGCCGTCGTTTCCTCCTTGCACCATCGGCGTGCGGCCGAATTCACCGGCCCATATTACCAGAGTATCTTTCAACATGCCGCGCTGCTTGAGATCGTTAACCAGGGCGGCGGCCGGCTGATCGGTGTCTTGGCAATTGGTCTTGATGGCCTTGGTAAGGTTGCCGTGTTGATCCCAGGCTTCGTGAAACAGTTGCACGAAGCGTACCCCTCGCTCCAGCAATCGCCGTGCCAGCAAGCAATTGCGGGCAAAGTTCGATTCATTCACATTCTTGATGCCATAGAGTTTCAGGGTGTGCCGGGACTCGCTGGACAGATCCATGAGTTCGGGCGCGCTGGATTGCAGACGATAGGCGGACTCGTAGCTTTGGATGCGGGCCGCCGTCTCGGGATCTGCGATCTCGTCGAGCGTAAGTTGATTTAATCGCTGCAGCGTGTCCAGCGACGCGCGTTGCGCCTGGTCGTCGTAACCGGGCGGGTTGGAAAGATACAATACGGGATCCCCGACGCCTCGAAACGGCACCGCTCCGTAAACCGTGGGGAGGAAGCCGCAGCCGTAATTGGAAGCCCCGCCACTGGTACCCTTGGCACTGGTCAAGGCGACGTAGCCCGGCAAATCCTGGGTTTCACTCCCCAATCCATAAAGCGTCCAGGCGCCCAGGCTTGGGCGTCCAAACTGTTGCGAACCGGTATTCAAAAAGATTTGCGCCGGAGCATGGTTGACGGCCTCGGTGTGTAACGAGCGAATCAAGCAAATATCGTCCGCGATTGCCGCGGTCTGCGGGAGAATCTCACTTAACTCCATGCCGCACTGGCCGTGCCTTGCAAACTTGTACTTCGGACCGAGCAGCGCAGAATTGGGATTGATGAAAGCGGCGCGATAGTCCTTGAGCAGATCCTTCGGCGGCAATTGGCCGTTGCGCTTGCTCAACTCGGGCTTGTAGTCAAAAAGTTCGAGGTGGCTGGGAGCGCCTGCCTGAAAGAGATACACCACGCGCTTTACCGCGCCGGTAAAGTGTGGTGGCTTTGGGGCAAGCGGATTGTCTGGTCTTGCGGCCTGCATGTCGCGGGCCAGCAGGGACTGGAGGGCAATCCCAGCAATTCCCAGTCCACAGTCGCGAAGGAACCATCGCCGCCGCAAAAACGTGGCGCGAGCATGGTGATATTCGGAAAGCATGGTGTTCAGCTCTTGGTCAGTACTTCATCCAGATTGAGCAGAATTCGCGAGGCCATGGCCCACGCCGCGACGTCTTGGGGAGTTACGCCTTCAGGCAACTCCGGTCGATTCTCGGGATCGCGAAATCCGATTTTGTCGATCGACAACCAGCCTTCCGCGAGGCGGCGGCGTTGCAATGCCAGCAAACGCAGCAATTCTTCCTTCTCTGCTGGGCTTGCGCGGCGACCCGCCACCAATCGATAGGCATAGTCGATGCGCTGGGGGTCGGTGGGGCCTCCCTCGCGCAAGACTCTGAGGGCCATCGCCTGCGAAGCTTCGACGAACACCGGTTCGTTGAGCGAAACGAGCGCAGCCAGTGGCGTGTTGGAACGCGCCCGCCGAGCGCAGGCAAAATCGGAGTTCGGCGCATCGAACGTCGACATGACGGGGTCGGGCATGGAACGCTTGCGGAACATATATAACGATCGCCGATAACGCTCGGGGCCAGTCGCGGGTTCCCAGTAATCGGGCTTGAAGAAGTTGTAATCCAACAGGCTTTGTGGCACCGGCGGAAAGAAGCTAGGGCCACCCACGTCTTGGTGGAGCAAGCCAGACGCAGACAGAGCGATGTCTCGAACAACCTCGGCTTCAACTCGGAACCGCGGGCCCCGAGCGAGTAGTCGGTTTCTCGGGTCACGCTCCAGCAACAGGGGAGTAAGCCGCGAAGTCTGCTGGTAGGTTTCGCTTGTTGCGATGCGACGGACCAGGTGCTTCAGGCTCCAGCCATGCTCCATGAAATCCACCGCCAACCAATCGAGCACTTCAAGATGCTCGGGACGCGGGGCTCGCGAGCCAAAATCTTCCGAGGTTTCGACCAACCCGCTGCCGAACATTGCCTGCCACACGCGATTCACTTGGACTCGCGCCGCCAGCGGGTTGCGGTCGTTTACAAGCCAGCGGGCAAAGTCCAGCCTTGTCGGCGATTCAACTTCGAGCGGGGGAAGGACGGCGGGCGTGCGAGGCGATACCTCATGCCGTGGCCGGTCCCAAATTCCCCGGTCGAGCAACCGGGTTTCGCGGCGATTTGCCGAAGAGGGCTGCGCAAGATGCAGCACGCTGGTCGCGGCCTCGGGATACGTGGCTTCGAGCCTCGCGATACCCTGATTTTCCGCGGCGAATTCCTGCACGCTCTGCCGCCACGCGCGAAACAACACTTTCTCGTCGCCGTCCAAGAGGGCCAGGGTGGCGGCGTGATCATGAGGGGGCAGGGCGGGGTTCTCGGCGCTGGTGACAGAAATGCGAAAGCGCCCCAGTTGCAGGTTGTCGATTCCGCCATCGCCGCCGTGGTCTTGCGACAGCCGCACCTTCAGTTCACCGCCGGCAGGCAGGTCCAGCGGTTCTGCCAGTTGGACCAATGCCGCCGATTCCGTCTCGCGCAAGATCGGACCTCGATCGGCGCGCCAAGCCGTTTTGCCGTCGCCGTCGATCAGGAACGACGCCGGACCCACGCGACGGTCTTCTTTCGTTTGTCCTCCCCGGCGATTCAGAAAGAAAGGCTCCAACTCGTGCTCGGGTTCGGCGAAGTCTGCAGTTGCCTTTGCGAACTCAAGCGGTTTCCAATCCTGCTCGCCCGGCATCCGGCTCCAAGCTTCTATTTCCGAAATGGCAAACGTACCGCGATAGCTGCGCCCCGGACCGCCAAACGGCAGATCGCCGTGTCGTAATGCCTCGATCCGAATCGCGGTTATGCGGCTATTTTCGGGCTTTGCTGTCACAAACACTTTACCCTGCGTGGTGGGGTGCCCAAGCACCAGAATACTGAAGTCCGCCAGCTTTTCCGGATGGTTCAGGCCACCTTCCCACTCGTGCTCGATGGCGTCGAGATACTTCCAGGTCGCTTCACGCCGGCGCTCCAAGTCCACCCACTGAGACATGCGCTGCCGCCAATCTGGCAGCCGGGTCTTAAGTTCCGATTCTATCTTTGCAACTTGTCGGCGGATGGACTCGATCTGCTTCTGCTGTTGGCTGGTGTAGACCCACGATTGGGCTTCGAACGTATCGTTAAGAAAGGCAAACATGCCAAAGTATTCGTCCTGCGTGATCGGATCGAATTTGTGCGTGTGGCATTGAGCACATTGCAGCGTGAGACCCAACACCGCTTTGCCAACACAATCCATGCGATCGAAAATGCCTTCCATACGGAATTGTTCGTAGACGATGGCCCCTTCCTCGTTGACCATGCCATTGCGCAGAAATCCGGTCGCCACGAGCTGATCTTGGGTGCGATGGGGAATCAAATCGCCCGCTATCTGCTCGACTACAAATTGGTTGTACGGCTGGTCGGCAGCGATCGACCTGATGACCCAGTCTCGCCATGCCCACTGTTCGCGCGGCATGTCTTTCTCGAAGCCGTTTGAATCGGCAAAGCGGGCCACGTCGAGCCAGTGCCTTGCCCACTTCTCCGCGTAGGCGGCGGATTCGAGCAGTTGACCAATCAGCGCATCGACCGCCTTGTTCCAGTCCAAGCGTGCAGCGGCCACAAACGCGTCGACTTCTTGGGGCGATGGCGGCAGCCCGGTCAGGTCGAGGTATAATCTCCGGCAGAGTGCTTCCGGATGCGCTCGAGGAGACCGCTTCAACCCTGCGCGGACGAGACTCGCGTCGACCAACTCATCGATGCCCGCCGCGGAGGTTCGTTGCGGCGGAACAAAAGCCCAATGCAAGGTGTATTCGCCATCCTGTTCGACCCACTGGCGGAGCAGCCGGCGCTGGCGATCGGTGAGTTGTAGTTTCGAGTTTGGAGGAGGCATCATTACGTCGGCGTCACGCGTTTCGATCCGGCGGATCAACTCGCTCGCGTCGGGCTTGCCCACCACCAGAGCCGCATATCCGCCCCGGTCTTGCCGGGCGCCCTCGGCGGTATCGAGGCGAAGATTTGCGCTGCGCTGCTTTTCATCGGGCCCATGACATTGAAAGCAATTCTCCGACAGAATCGGCAGAATGTCGCGACCGAAATCAACCCGCTCGTCAGCACGAATTCCGCCGGACATTGCAAGTAGTACGCCAATCCCGAGGATGCTCGTCCGGCGCATGAGGACCAACGCCAAATATCGCTGCATTGCCTGCGGAGAATATGCCCGGCAGCACCCCAGCGGCGTACCGCTGCGAAGGTCGGGCGAATGGTTGCCGCGGTGGGATGTTCGAGACATTTGGAGCGTGGAACCTTGTTAAAGTCGGCTGCCCAGGCCTGCTTGATGCCGTTTGCCACCGCAGACGATTGTCTGCGGGAATCGAGGGAATTTCCAGAGTCAACGCTTCGCAAATTCCCAACTTGGAGCGTTCCTCCAGGTCGCGGTTCGCTCGAGAAGGATGCCTGTTGTGGAGAGCTACGTCGTGCTTTGCCCTACTTGATGACTCGATCCAGTTTCACGCCTGGCATTCTTCGGTGGTACAATGGGACCGTAACCGGCAGACGGATGGACAATCGAGCCACGGCGGGCATTTCGGACCGCCCGTGGAGGCCAATCATGTCCTGCCCAGAACCTTCTGTTCGAGATTTGCGACGGCTGTGGAAGCCGCATAAAGAACGGTTGAACGGTCGCGATGAAGAGAATTCCACCAACGTCCGCTTTCACCGAGCCTGCAGCTGGCTGCAACGGGCCGAGCAGGTCACCGAAAGCAGCGACCTCGATCTCGCGCTGCTGAGCCAGTGGATTGCATTCAATTCGCTATACGGACTGTGGGACCCACATGCCCGAGAGCCGATCGCCGACCATGTATGCTGGCGAAATTTTCTCAACCGAATGCTGGAACTGGACGGAAGCCAATTCGTCGCCGAGGTATTGATGGAGAACAAACCGCTGGTGATGTCGATCTTCGACGACGAGTATCTCAGCCGCTACTTCTGGCAAGAGCCAACCGGCAAGCGGGCCAATCAATCCAAGAAAACCATGTATGAGGCCAGAACCTGGTATTTGCAGGGGAGTTGGATGCTGATCCTGGACCGTGTGATCGAGCGAATTTACTTCCTTCGCTGCCAACTCGTTCATGGAGCGTCAACGTACAATGGCTCTCTGAACCGAACGGCCATTGGTCGCTGCTCGCAGATGATGGGCCACCTGATCCGAGCTTTTCTGCTCGTGTGGATTAACCATGGAGCGGACGAAGATTGGGGGCGTATGTGCTATCCACCGATGAGGACCAGGCTTGGGGCGCGGTGAGTCGCCCAATTTGAAACGCCGCAACACGGCGCCAAACCGCGACTCGATTTTGAGAAGTTACGCGTCGGTCAACCTCACCAGAATCAGGTCGATCGTTGAACGCCATCAATCGAGCTCACTGCGTCGCCCTACTCGCAGGCGTCGGACATTTGCGATTTGGATTTCGTACCATATCCAGTCAGCGGGCGGATTGGCGTCGTTAAAGCAACAACCTCCATTCAGGCAACCATTCACCATGGGAAAGATCATCCTCGCCACTCGTTCGGTACCAGGTTCTTGCCTTGCCGCCTGTTTGTTGGCCGTATTCATGCTGGTGGCGAACGCATCGGTCGTGATGGCTCAGGAGGCCAAAAGTGGCTTGCCCAACATTGTGCTGATGATGGGCGACGACCATGGTTGGGAGGAGACGGGATACAACGGACACCGTTATCTTCGGACGCCGGTGCTCGACGAGATGGCCGCGACCGGACTGCGCCTCGATCGTTTCTACGCGGCGCATCCCAGCTGCTCGCCCACTCGAGGCAGTTTTCTCACGGGACGCCATCCCAACCGTTACGGTACGTTCGCCCCGGGCTGGTCCATCCGTCCCCAGGAAATCACCATCGCGCACATTCTTCGCAAAGCCGGGTACCACTGCGGCCATTTCGGCAAATGGCACGTTGGTCCGGTCAATGGCGAATCGCCGACCAACCCCGGCGCGATGGGATTCCACGAATGGGTGTCGCACGACAACTTCTTCGAACTCGACCCGCCCTTGTCGCGCAACGGCGGGCCGCCCCAGGTCTTTCGCGGTGAAAGTTCCCAGATCGTGATCCAAGAAACCATGCAATTCATCGATCGCGCTCGACAGCAAGGCAAACCATTCTTCGCCGTGGTCTGGTTTGGCTCGCCCCATGAACCCTTCAGTGGCTTGGCCCAGGATCTCGCCCTGTATGACGATCTGCCGGCCAAGTACCCTACTCCGAAGGTCCGGCTGACTTCGAACGAAACAGGCCTGCCGACGGAACGCCCCTTGGGCGACGTGCTGCGGGAGCGTTACGCCGAGATTACGGCCATGGATCGGGCGATTGGTATGTTGCGCAACCACCTCGCGTCCGAAGGCCTGCGACAAAACACGCTTTTGTTTTATTGCGGCGATAACGGCACGCCCTCTTGTGGCGTGTTGAGCTCGCCGCATCGCGGCATGAAGGGCGAAATGTACGAGGGCGGCACCCTGGTCCCGGGCATCATCGAATGGCCCGACCGCATTCCCCGGCCCCGCTCCAGTGCGGTCAACGCCTGCACGAGCGACCTGCTGCCCACGCTCTGCGACCTAACCGGACAGCCGCTCCCCGACCGCCCATTGGACGGCATCAACCTCACGCCGCTATTGGATGGCAAAATGACCGAGCGGTCCGATCCTATCTTCTTCTGGAGCTACGCTTCTGCCCGTCTCGACAGGCTGGAGTTAGAGCCCTGGATCGATCCCAAATTGCAACAAGGCACGACTCCGCTGGTCAAGGTCTTGGACGGCATTGCCACCCGCAATTTCAAGAACTGGCGACACCCGCGAATGAGCGACGCGGATTTCGATGGCCCCCGCACCGCCGTGGACAATCGTTTCAAGCTTGTACTTCACGACGAGGAAGATGGAAAACTGAAACGGGAACTCTTCGACTTGCGGGCCGATCCGGCGGAGAAGCACAATCTGATCGAACAACAACCCGAAGTGGCCGATAAATTGCAGCGGCAGCTCCGGCAATGGCAAGAGTCGGTGCTACGGAGCCTGGGCGGAGCCGATTACCAAGAGTAGAACAACCGCACGCCTGGTGAATCCGGCGAGCGGCTCGGCTGCCGACTTCGATAATGGCGCGATCAGGTCGCGTTGTATTCGGGCGATTCACGCTTTGGGGCGAGCTATTGTGGCCCTGCTTTCAGATAGCCAACCGAGTAATCCTTCGGCAGCGGCAATACCTGTTGCGTTTCTGCCCACGCATTCCACTTGGCGGAGAGTTGCCGCACCATATCGGCGCGGCGTGACGCGAGGTTATGTAGCTCGGTTCGATCGTAACCGCTGTCGTACAATTCCCAATCGCTCCCCCGTTCGCGCACCAGCTTCCAGCGGCCTTCGTGAAGGGCACCATGGCCTTCGTGCTCGAAGTAGATCGCGCGCGGCGCTTGCCGCTCGCCTTGCAGCATTGGGAGCAGATCGACACCCGGCAGCGGCAACGGGCCGCTGTCGGAAACATTGGCCAGGCTCATCATGGTTGGCAGAATGTCGATAAAGTGCCCAGGCTGGTGCTCGATCTCGCCGCGGCGCTTCAGACCCTTCGGCCAATGCACAATGCATGGCGTGCTGATGCCGCCTTCATGCGCGTAGTGTTTATAAAGCCGCCAGGGGGTGTTCGACGCATTGGCCCAACCGCTGCCAACGCTGTGATACGTTTCCGGCCCGCCCATTCGCTCCAGTTCGGCCCCCCGATGCAGCACATTGTCCGGTCCCGACTTGCCGTCGAACCCGTGCGGATCCCACTCGGCGCAGGCGCCGTTGTCCGAGAGAAAAAGGATGAATGTGTTGTCCCATTCTCCCTGTTCGCGCAGCGAGGCAAACACTCGGCCAAGTTGGCGATCCATGTTCTCCACCATGGCGGCGTAAATGGCCATGCGCCGAGCGAGATCGGCACGTCGGTCCTCCGGAAGGCTGTCCCACGAAGGATTCGCCGCGTGGATTTTTTCTTCCCAATGGGTATAGAACGAGCGCGGCGTGAGCTGGGTGGATTCCGGAACAATGCCGAGTTGCTTCATCCGCGCCAGCCGAGTTTCGCGAATACGATCCCAGCCGGCCCCGTAGGTCTGCACATGCCGCGCGATATCCTCTGCTCTGGCTTGCAACGGGAAGTGCGGAGCGTGATAGGCCAGATACAGAAACCATGGCCTGTCCGGAGATTTCCGGGCGATGTCGAGAAACTCGAGCGCGTGGTCCGTAACGGCTTCGGTGCCATAGAAATCGCCCAACGCGTACGCGCGCGGTTGGCGACCCGCCGGCAAACGCAGGTAATGTGATGGATCCCAAAACGTCTGTGCGCTGGTGAGCGTGCCGTAGAATTCTTCAAATCCGTATTGCGTGGGGTCGGGCGTGCCGAGATGCCATTTTCCCGCGATAAATGAGCGATAGCCGGCCGGTTGTAGCACCTGGGCGATCGTACTCGCTTGTGTCGAAAGCGTGCCGCGATAGCCGGGTTGGCCAAGATCCTTAACCATGTGGCCCAAGCCTACGCGGTGCGGATATTGTCCCGACAGCAAAGTGGCGCGCGACGGGCAGCAACGTCCCATCGAGTACATGCGAGTCATCCGTAGCCCATCGCGAGCCAAGCTATCCAAATGCGGCGTCGGAATCTCCCCTCCGTAGCTGCCGAGATCGCTAAACCCGAGATCGTCGGCAAGCACCAACAGAATGTTTGGTGCTATCGGCCTCTTCTCTGCTTCTCCGCATTTTGCCGGTATCTCTGACAAATGAGTCAGGATTGCGATAGCCACGAGCGCGGCCATGGTATGTTGCGGTCGGGTGCGTAATCGGTGTGGCAACCGAAAAACGGCGAGAGACGGCATTTCATGTTGCTTTCAGGTTGGAGTAGGCAAAAAACCCCGCGAGACTGGACAGCGCCGGATACGTTGGCAAAAGCGGCAAGTTTGACGACGCCATAGTAGATTTTTCGGTCGCACACGCTGACCAGACCGAACGCGACCACAAAGGGCTTCTCAAGGCGGCGAGCGACGACATGCTGGAGGTATTGGCCAAGGAGGAATGCCTGGACGGTGGGTTCTCTGAAGCCAACATGAAGCTCTTCGTTTCATTCTCGGGCAGTCCATTGCACAAGTTCATCGACGCGCAAAGTCAACGATACTTTGCCGTGGTTGGATCAAACCGGAACAAAAACGTCTGCATCGGGCCGGTAAAACTGCGAGGGATCAATGCCATGCAAACGTCGTGGCGTGGATCGTACACCATCGCGCACTCATGGCCAAACTGACCTGCCGGAAGTTCAATCTCGAGTTCGCCCATGCGGTTGGTTGCACAATCGAGTGCATACAGTTTATCGCCCAACCAGAGAATGGTGTCGTGCTTGGGGATATACACTGCTTCGCGGCCAATGGCGCCAGCCCCCGTGGTTGTGAGTTGCCGCCACTTGGCACCCTCGGAGAGAGAGCGGGCGAATACATCGACGCGATTGGAATCGCCTTTGAGTTGGATCAAGCGGTTTCGGGTGGAGTCGTGCAAGAGAGGCTGAAACTCGTAATGGTACTTGATTTCCTCCCGCGGAACGGGGAATTCGGAGTCCGCCAATTTCCAATCGACATGCCCCGACTCTCGTCGCACATTGCCCTGGTAAAGCCGACCTTCGCACATTGCGAATACGCCAAGGGGCGTTCCCACCAGTGATAAATGCCAAGGATTGGCGAATGGCCGACCAAATGCGGGTTTGCGCATCTTCTTCTCGGTCGGGTCGTACACCCAACTGGCATAACCATGTTTCTTGGAGTCGTATATGAAAACGTCCTCGAGGTCATCGCCCAGTTGGACTTCAGTTCCGTCGGGAATTGAAGGGCGGGCCAGGTACACGACCGTTTTGCTGGCCGGATCGTAGCAATACCACAGATACGTGTGCTGGCTGAACGGCATCATGCCATAGCTCCAGCCGAAGATGCCCGCGTTGGTACCTTCCAAAAACGGGGGGAATCGAGGAGGTTGGTCGAGGCTCCATCGATTCGCGACGAGGCTGTAGCGAGCAAAATCGTTGCCCGAATAGCCCGAATGGCCACCCCCGGTATACAAGACTTCGCTACGATCGGTGTCCATGACGGCCGTCGACCAGGTCTTGCTGATCAGCATTCCCGGCGGGCTGGCATCAACAAATGTGTTCGCGGGCAGACGGGCAAGAATCCTTGCTTGTGTTTCAGGTTCCGGCGGATCGGCAGTTTCCAGCGATCGTTTCTGCTCCGGGTACTTCCACGCCACGCTTCCATTCGCGCCCGGAAGTTCGCCATGTTTCGCCATTTCATCATAGCGAAAAGCGTAGGTACGCCGCTCTGGTCCAAAGGCCACAAGCAATGCTGCGCCTTTTTCCGGCCAGTCCGCCGCGGTCAACCAGCGATAACCAGGCAGTTCTAAGTCCGCGCCGACGGATTGCCATTGGTCGTCGGCAGCGTCGTAGATCCATGTCTCGTGCACCGCTGAACTGGTTGACGGATGGTGCAATTGGACCTTTCGTGCGTCGTTGCCACACACAAGAATCTTTCCACCGGGAAGTACAACCGTGGCGGGCGCATACATGGGGGGCGGCCGGCGCTGTGTATCGACCTCGCTCCATCGGCCGTTCTCACAGTCGAACGACCAGAAGTCGGCCAAGGCAGCCGACTGATCGTATCCGCCAAACATGAACATTTTGCCGGTAACAGGCTCAAAAACTATTGGCGTATTGCACCGGGGCGGCGGGACAACCCCCGGCTGATCGAGCGGCCGCCAGGAGTTCGCTTTGCAATCGTACAGCCATGTCGGCGCCGCGCCGCTGGGGTTGGTTGCCAATCCACCGCCAAACAACAGCGCCTGGTCGTTGATCGGATCGTAGCACATGCTGGCCCAGGCGACGCTGCGACATGTCGTGGGATGATTTCTTGCCTTGAGATCGGTCCAGGTGTTGCTGATCGGGTCGAGCGCAAAGGTGAAGCCGTCGCTGTAGTATAGCGCGCGATGGCGCCGCGAATCCCAACAAGCCATATTGAAGGTGTGGATTGGGCTGGGACGCAACACGCCGTCGAAATCCCACCAGCGTATGCGGTTGGTTGAATGGTATCCGCCCACGACCTGCAGGCGAGGGCCTTCGGCAAAGCCCAGCCCATCCGGTCCGGACTGCCCGTAAATCCGAAACGGAGGAAATGTTTTTGCGGACCATTTATTTGCCATTGGCTCGGGAAATGCCGGCAGCCAGGCAGGCTGGTTGGGGTCGAACGATTCCAGTTCGTATCGCAAATAGACGTTGCGCGCCGGTTTCTCGCCGCCGGTCCCCCACAGATAAAGGCGTTTGACGTTTTCGGCCCATACCGCCTTGGCGAACATCTTCCCGCCGGAACCATCTTCGCGGTGAATCAGCACCCACTGATTCGCAGGCAATTTTTTGTAGTCCGCAACCGTGTTTGTATCTTCCGAAATCGCCGGATTAGTCGAGGCAAGACAGCCGACAACCACGATACCGACCGCCAGGCACTTCCAGATCCTCAGCAGTTTGATACGGGGCAACGATTGAGGATACATCATAAATGTACTCGCAAGTAAATGCATAACGAGCCACTGGCAACATGATAGCCGGCCAAACAGGTCCAGTAAATTTTGCGATGCTTCAGAGTTGGCGCCAGCATCGGCAAAACTTGCCGCCGAGCGGCTCGTCCGAACTTTTGGCCGAAGCGCATCAGCCGGTCGACTGCTCGTGCGGCAGGACTCGATACGGCATCACAGGTCAAAACCAACCGGGCCTTGTAAAGAAACGCCCACCCTGCATGGCGGCCTACCATTCTGGTTAGCAGCACCACGTTGCCCACGTCATCATCAATCCCAAGGGAAAGGAAGACGAGGCACCGCTTAACCGTGAACCTCTGCAACGCTGGATCGCCTTCGCGCCGCAGGATAAGTGAGCATAGCGCTGCGACGGCAGCAGCGATGGGGAATCGGATTCTTAGCCAATCAATTCAGGTCGAAAGCGGCCATCGCCGGCAATCGGGTAAGGCCGGCCCTGACGATCGGGTATGGTGGTATGCTCGTTGTATCCCAGCAATTGGTACACCGTCGCCTGCATGTCCTTGGGCGAGACCGGCGTATCGGCGACTTCGCCGGCAATGGCGTCGGTGCGTCCCACCACCCGTCCCCTCGCGACGCCGCCGCCGGCAAACACCGAGGAATAAGCCCTGGACCAATGGTGGCGGGCAGCGCCCTTGGGTTTCGAATCGATCTGGGGAGTTCGGCCATGTTCGCTGGTGCACACGACCAGCGTTTGATCGAGAAGCCCGCGCATATCAAGATCCTCGATCAGGGCGGAATAACTTTGGTCGAACACCGGAAGCAGGTATTCCTTCAACCGCGGATAATGATTGGAATGCGTGTCCCAAACCGACGCGCCGTGAGGGCCAAACGGATCCCAGAACACGGTGACGAATCGGGCACCTGCCTCGACCAATCTTCTGGCCGCCAGGCACGATTGGCCAAACAGCGTCATGCCGTATCGTTCTCGTAATGTTGCTTTTTCCCGTTGAACGTCGAGAGCCGCCCGCACCTGGTTGGAGCCGATCAGCGAAAACGCCCTCCCTTGATGCTGGTCGTATTCGGCAATTGCGGTCAGTCGGTTGAGATCCGGCCGAACGGCATCGAACTGCGCAAGTAAGTCACGCCTGGCATCAAATCGGGTCCCTGAGATTTCTTCCGGCAGCGTGCAGCCCGACGCGAGCAGAAACCGCGCCTGGGCATCGATTCCGGCATGCGGATCCTTAACATCGGCGGTTTGAGAATCGGCGTTCAGCTTGGGAACGACCTTGGTGCCCGTACCTTCAAAATCCGTCCAAAACGGATCGAAGCCATTACCCAGGAATGCCGCGTACGGCCCTGCCTGGTTTGGCGAACTGCCGTGCGAGCAGAAACGCCACGGCAGCCCAATGTTTCGCGGCATCGCCGGTGATCGGACGCCGGTTCGCACCCCATCAAGATAGTCGACGACCGAACCCATGAACGGCCAATGTTGCGGATGGCGCGGTTCCGTTTCCAGCGGCACGCTGTAGGTTGGCATTCCGCTCATCACGTACGCGCAGCAATGAATAGGAAAACTGTGCGTCATGGAGCGGACGACGGTTATTCGATCGGCGATTTGAGCAATCCGCGGCAGACCTTCGCCGATGTGCAGGCCAGGCAGAGACGTGGCGATTGCTCCCATCTCTCCTTGGATTTCTCGAGAAGCATCGGGCTTGGGATCAAAGGTCTCGTGCTGCGGCGGCGAACCAAACAGGAACAGGAAAATGCACGCTTTGGCGGGTGCCTTGGGCTGCGGCGTTCGCCGCTTCGCCAGGCCATCGGCGTGCAACAGATCGCCCATTCCCAGCCCTAGCGCTCCGGCGCCTCCCAGCTGCAGGAAATTGCGCCGGGGGATTTCATTCTGGCCCATCGCTTGGCTGCTGAATGGACGAAGCATGTCGTTCGTTCTCCCGTTTGGCCCGTGGTGCTCCGCACATTCGGTCCCCAAGGCAATCGGCGAATGTTGCCCCTTGGCGCATGTTGGCATCGCCTGGAGGAATCGCCGCCGATGTTTGTCTTCACGCCTATGATCTTGGATCGGCGCTTTCGCCCGGTTGGGGGCATCTCGCGCTGGTTGCGGAATGGTTGGAAAGTAAGTGCCAAGGCATCGTTCAATTCATGTATGTGTAGCGTAACGACGTTCGCCGACCATTGGCAAGCGTGACCGAGTCAATTTGCATCGCGTAGTTCATCGCCGTCACGCCGTCTTGGCGATTGTGGTTTGCGTGTCCATGGCGTCGATCGCGACGATGGTTCCTTGGATGTCGACCAACCGCGAATGCTCGGGAATTGCCGTGATCTCGTTGGATTTGTCGTTCGTAGCCACCTCGCCCAGCGAGAGTCCGAAATCACTCGCCCAAATGCTGACCGAGTGCAGAGCCCTCAGGCTCTTGCGGCGGTTGTGGCTGGGCCGCAGCGTTTCTCCATCGACGAACAACATCGGTTGCTCCATACTGACTCGGGCCGTGGCATCGCGCGCCGCCAGGCTTCCGCACGACGCACCGTAACGAGTGCGTCACGGACACCGAGGCGAGCGAAAACTGTCAATATTTGGTGATTGACGACACATGTCGTTGTGCTACAATCAGGCAAGACGACGCGCGTCGTCCCCAGGCTCTTCAGGAAGGCAGTGATGGTGAAACCCGAAGGCAGCCTCACTCCGGCACAGCACGAAATCATGGAAGTCCTCTGGGATGCCGAGGATGCCGGCGCAACTGTCACCGGCATTTGGGAGGTCATTGGGCAACGCCGCAGCGTCACGCGAACGACCGTGCTGAACCTGGTTGACCGGTTGGAAAAGCGCGGTTGGCTCACGCGGAGAAAGATCGAAGGCCAGTATCATTATTTCGCTGCCATCGGTCGCGAAGCCACGGCTCAGAGAATGGCCACGGAATTCTTGGACGACTTCTTTGGCGGTTCAGCAGGCGATCTCGTCTTGAGCCTCCTGGGGTCGAAGCGGTTGAAGCCGCAGGACGTCGACAGGATCCGTCGCCTGCTGAAAACAGACACTTCGGATGAGTAGGGAGTGGCCATGTTCTCATCGGACCAGATGACGCTCGCACCCGAAGCCGTTCTTTTCGCTGCGAGTGTCGCGTTTGCCACGACCATTGCGAGTCTCGTCGGCTCTGCCCTGGCATGGATGTGCCGGCGCCACGAAGCGCCCGTTCGACACGCGATCATCCTCACAACAGTTGGCGTCAGCGTCGCCAGCCCCTTCCTCTTGGTGATTAGCTCGCCATACCAAACAGGCTGGCTTCGGTTGCCCGTGCCCGCTTCTCTTGCGCAATCAACAGCTATCGATTCGCAAATCGGTCTGACGTTGAACCGGCCAAGCACCGAGGGGAAAGTTCAGGGGGGACGGTCTGCCGCGGATGCCGCAAAGGAAGAGGTAGCGAGTTTCCCGAAGGAATCTGCATGGAGCCGGATCGCAGCATCCTGGCAAGTAATAGGAACCGTGCTCATCGTACTCTGGCTGCTGGGGGTGTTGATCGGCATCGCCCGTGCTATCCGCGGAATCTTGGTTCTCTTGCGGTTTTTGCAAACGCTGGAGATGCTTCCGCACCCTCGGCTTGTTGCGGCGGTGGGCGACGCGTTTCGGAGTGTCGGATCCGATCGCCGGGCGCGCGTCTTCGTAACGCCAGTTGCGTTCGCTCCGTTTTCGCTTGGATTGCTTCGTCCCATGATCATCGTTCCAGCGTACCTGGCCAATGATTCCGCCGCCGAACGGCTGCGCTTCGTATTGACCCATGAGGTTGCTCATGTGGTGCGCAGGGATCAGTGGGTGGCGATCCTGCAGCGTGTAGCGGGCATGCTCTACTGGTGGAACCCGCTTTATCGGATACTGAATCGACGGTTGTCGCAGGCACGGGAAGAGATCTGCGACGACTACGTACTGCAGGCGAAGGGTGAAGGTCGCAGGTTTGCCGCAACATTACTTGACGTGGCGGAGCGGACCGCGCTCATTGGGTTGCCCGCCGGGACGGCACTGTTGGACGACGATGCCAAGGCATTGGAACAACGGATCCGCCGCTTGGTTAATCCACGGCCGACTCCCGAGACTCGCATGGGGCGAGGGGCGGTGCTAGCGACATCGCTCTTTTGCGTGTTGCTCTCTGCAATCGTCCTGGCGTCCAGGGTACAGTCCGAGGAAAGGGTGCAGGCAGAGGATCCTTGGTCGCGGTCTGCTTCTGGTTCTGCAGCCGAGGCGAGGGCGGCCGACCGCGCCAGGCATTCTGTCGTCGGTTCACTTCCAGGGCCAGGCGTCCCCCCGCGGCCAGTGTTGCCGAAAAGCCATTCGTCTGAGCGAGACTTGGAATTCACGGAAGGAACATTCAATCTATCGGGAGATTGGCTGCTGACGCTGCCCGCCGGATTTGAACATCAAGTCGTCCTCACGGGGTTGGGCCGGAATCAATACCGGCTGACACCACCGCGATTGAACATGAGTGGTGTTTATGAGCTTCGCGGCAGTGGACTGCACCTCGTCGAACCAAATGATCCACGGATGACGGGATTTCAGTGGAAGGCCCAAGACCAAGATTCTCTGCTGCTGCACGAAGAGCCGCCGGCGGGCAAGACGGGGGCGAAATACACAGGCGCGACGTTGAAGCGGCTCGTCGGTGCGTCGCTTAGCCGCAACACGGAGGATCTGCCGTTATCGCGATGAGTACGGCACCAGTTGGAGTTCACGCGACCGAAATTTTTTTGAACCACGAAACGACACCTGTCGTCCATTCGTCTCACTTACGGGAGCAAAACCATGCCAACCGTTCGTCTACTCATCACGACAGCCCTGCTGGTCGGCTGCGGTGCCGTTCCGATTTGGTTTTCCGCGGCGGCACAGGCTGAGGAGTGGCCGGCGCTCGACGAATTGGCTTCGCCTGACTTTCTGCTGATCGTTCACATCAAGGCCGAGGAGGTGCAGGGGTGGACCATGTACAAAGTGCTGGATGTGTGGAAAGGCGAGTACAGCCCGCAGGCCTTCGCGAAGCGGCCGCCGACGGGCTACATCAACACCACAGGCCCGGAGGGAGATGCCGAGGCGCGCAAATCAGGGGTCGAGGCAGTGCTGTTCTACTCGCGGCACAATCAGCCGAAGGAGGGCATTTCCCGACATGACATGATCGTTCCGATCAGCGATGGCAAACTGACCTATCCGCCGGGAGTGGTGCTGCCTTTTTCAGGGCAGCGTGAATACACGGTGGAGGAGTTCAAACGGGAGATTGCCTCGCGAGCGGAAGAATCAACCGCAAACCGGTCCCAGACCAACACGCTGGCAGAAGCTCCGATTCTCTCGCTGATGATCGAGAGGGCTGATGTGATCGCCCGCGTCAAAGCCCACCTGTTCGGCATTAGCGACGAGTCGGGCGTGGTCGGGTGGAGCGAGTATTTGCAGATCCTGGAGCCGCTCAAGGGGACGATCGAGCGAGACCGCATGCTCGGACTGCGGAGCTATGTCCTCATCGGCGAGCCCGGTCGGCCAGAGTCAGAACCGCAAATGCGCCTGCCCGTGGAGAAAGGCAAAGAATACATTGCGTTTCTCAAGCAGACGCCCGGCGGTGCGAAGTCCGCTTACATGCTCCTGGATCCGTGGGCGGGTGTCCTCGCAGACCGCCCGGAGATCGCGCAACTCGTGCGGCAGGAGGAGGCGAACCCCGTGAAGGCTGTCAAGGCCACCTCAGCCAAGAGAGATCTCTTCGAGGCCTATCCGCGCTCGGACGCGCTTGATGCGACCGTCACCTGGCATCGGGAGACCGGCGAGGATCAACTCCGCATGACTTGGTTTCTCCACGGAGAGCCGCAGGTCGCGATGCGCTGCCTGGTCGATCTCTCGAAATACCAAGTCACGACGTTTCGCGATGTGTACGACCATGCCATTCAGTCGGCGAAAACCAGAGAGCTCAGCCATTCGCAGGCACTCACGATCGGCGAGTTGCTTAGGGACCTACCGTCGTCCGAACACCGACCTGCGCTGAAGGATCTCCTCACCGTAAGCTTCGTCGAGGACGGCAAACAAAGTCTCCGCCTCTATGACCGCAGCAAACTGCCGCGCGAGACACTCCGGCTGTACGACTTGACAGGCGCACTTCCGCCCGACGGCAAGAGTGACCAAAACCCCGCGGGGAAATCTGATCCGGAATCAGGCGATCGCGCGGGCGTGCAAGACTTCTCAGACGCCCCGATTCTGTCGCTCATGGTCGCGAAGGCCGACGCGATCGCCCACGTCAAAGCCGTCCTCGCGTGCCGCGTCCTTCGCTTGGGCGAAGAGCAATGCCGGGAATACCTGCAGGTCATCGAGCCGCTCAAGGGGACCGTCAGGGCGGGTCAGCAACTTCTCAAAAAGAGTTACACCCGCCGCACCATCGACGGTGCCGGCCAGCCGCTCCCCGATCCGGGCATGCGTCTGCCGGTGGAAAATGGCAAAGAGTACGTCGTCTTTCTTCGAGCCGGGCAGCCTGAGTACATCCTGCTGGATCCGTGGGCCGGCACGCTTCCGTACCGTCCGGAACTCGCACAAGCAGTGCGGAATGCGGTCGAAGTTGGCATTCGTCCTGAGCAGGACGGGAAAGCTGCAGCCAATCGCAACTCCGAACGCCCTGATGACGACGCGATTTCAGAGATCGACCGCCTGAATGACCAGGGCTTCTCGCAGCTCCACTCCGCGGCGATCGCCGGCAATGCCGAGACGGCGCGTCAACTGTTGGAGCAGGGGGCGAACCCGAACATCCGCCAGGGGAAGTTCCGTGGAACGCCCCTACAGTATGCCGCAGCAAGGGGACACCTCGAAGTCGTCCGCCTGCTGCTGAAATACGATGCCAAGGTCGACGCCGCCGACAATATCGGCCGCACGCCCTTGATGTGGGCGGCGATGGAAGGGCGAACCCCAGTCGTGCAGGCATTGCTCAAGGCCGGTGCCGACACCGAAGCCGCTACAGCGACGGGGTGGACCGCGACGCGGTACGCACTCGATAGGGGGCATCACGAAGTCGCGAAGCTTCTCGGGGTGAGCGGGCCTGAGGCCCCGGAACCGCGGGAGTCCGCATTTGACGAAGTCCTGCGCGTGCCGGAGGGTGGCAGGACGGTCCTGTACTTCAGCCTGTCGTCGCGCGAGGAGAAGCTGGGCGAGAAGCTGGCAGCTCTCAGCCTGCGTCTCGATGACGCGCTCGAAATCGTGGAGAAATCCAACGGCCAGAACATCGCCGTGGTGTTCTTGTTGCGATTCGGACCGCAGGCCCCGGGCTTCTACACAAGTTTCACGCACAAAGAACTCAAGGAAATCACGGCCCTTCCCGCCAATAAGCGTTCAGCAAAACTGTGGAGCTATGCGTGGGCCTTTGGAGAACCAGAAGTGTTGAAGCACCGGCGGATTCTCGAAGACCCACCACGAGATGCCAAACCGGTGCCCCGGCGGCCTGACGGCAAGACCGGCGCTGCGGAACAATCACCGCCACCCAGCGACGTGCCCACCGGTCCACCAGTCGAGTCTTTGCAAATGGCGATTTCCGACACAGAGCGACTCAAGCTGCTCAAGCCGGTGATGAACCTTGAGGAAGTCAATCGCCTTTGGCAGGGCAAGCCGATGCTCGGCCAGGCGTGCGGCACCGCAGCCAATCAAGCCGGCAAGGAACAAGGGGCCTATTGGAACGTCTATCTGCTGGACCTGCCCGATGCCAAAGAGCCGCTGTCCATGAAGTTCGGCTACATCCAGGTTGAGCCGCCCTATCTGTTTGAGTTCAGCGGCCCGGGATTCCGGTATCGGTTACAGGATGGCAAATATGTCCGCTTCGACGCCACCTTGTTCGGCCGTCTCGTTAGCAGCCAATACGAGAAGCTGGGAGGCCACATCGAGCGCTCGATCATCCGCGTGGCCAAGGATCCCGGAATTGAGGAGGCCGTCGAACAAATCTTTACCGGAAACGGCTTCCAACTCCACTTGCCCGCAGGGCGGTACCGTATCCTGTGCAGCGCCAACGGCAGTCGCGGCGCGACCTTTCAGCCGGTTCAGCGACAATTCGAAGTTCGGGCAGGCGATCCGGAATTGGATCTGGGTGAGATCGATTTGCCCATCAGTAAAACGACGAGTCTATACGGCCAGCCGGCGCCGGAGTTGGAAGGCATTGTCGCCTGGAAGAACACCGAACCGCTGGCCCTCAAGGACCTTCGTGGCAAGGCCGTCGTGCTCGACTTCTTCGCCTACTATTGCTCAATCTGCCATGCCCACAAGCCGGACCTGGCCAAGCTCCAGGAAAAGTACGCCGGCCAAGGGTTGGTCGTCCTGGCCCTCCACAATAGCAGCCTCGCCACACTCGCCGAGATGAATGAGAAGATGGACCCGATCCTGCGGCGCGTGTTTCGCGGCCCTGTTCCCAAGCTGCCGATGGCCCTCGACGGATCGGACGGAAAAAGTATTTTCGGCGCGTATGGAATCCGGGCAGTGCCCGCGGTAATCCTCATCGACCGAGAGGGACGCGTCGTCCGCCGCTTTCATCATGCCGGCGTGCCGGAACTAGAAGTCGAAGTGCGGCGGCTGCTAAAGATTGAAAAAAACGGCGCCGCCGAACAGCCGGATGGCCAACCGGGATCGACCGAGCCTGCCCCGCGAAGCGAAACGGATGGAACCATGGCTGCCATTGGTGCCGACCGGGAAATCAAGACTCTCCAACGGGCGCACATCGGCCCAATCACCAGTGTCGCCTTCACGCCCGACGGTCGCCTGTTGGCGACGGCCGCGATGCACGAGCGGGGCGGGCATGCGCCCAACCTGGTGAAGCTCTTCAATCCCGAAACCGGGGAACTGCTGCGCACCCTGAATTCCGCACTCAACGAACATTCGAGCGACGATGTCGTCTCGGCGATGGTCTTTTCCCCCGACGGCGGCAAACTCGCCGTCAGCGGCGGCATCCTCTATCACGGAAATGTGGTGCTCTTCGATGTGAAAACCGGAAAGGTCCTCTGGTCTCACCAGGATATCGCCGACACCACCGACGTCGGCATCGCCTTCTCCCCGGACGGCCGATGGCTGGCAAGCACCGGCGTCGCGCGCAACGGGAACGGATCACGGCGTATACAACGGGTCAACCTCTGGGATGTCGCAACGGGCAAGCTCGTACGAACCCTAGACGGCCACGATCGCATTCTGATGGCGGTCGCGTTCTCCCCCGACGGAAAGACGCTCGCCAGCGCCAGCAGCAATGGAGCGGTCGATCTCTGGGATCTGCAGACCGGCGAGGTCCGCCAGCGACTGCGCTCGCCTGATCACGACCCGCGGGCGTCCGGGTTCGTTAACGTCATCTTCTCGCGCGACGGGAAGCGGCTTGCCGTAAGCCACAGCGACGGCGCGCTGCGGCTCTGGAATCCGGAAAACGGTACGCTGGAACGGGAACTGCCGCTAGGCAAACGTCGGCCCCGCACGATCGCGTTTTCCCCCGATGGCGAGCTGCTCGCCAACGGAAATTGGGAGGAAGAATCCATCAGCCTGTGGAGCGTGCGGACAGGAAAGGAGCTTGCCGTCATTCCCAAGGAACACGGCGGAGGGACGGTGTCCGCATTCTCGCCGGACGGAAAAATGCTCGCGACCGGCTCAAGACAAGGTGCCGTGCGATTGGTCCCGATCGACCTGACGGAGTAACGGGACACCGACCGGATCGAGGGCGGCGTGTTGGTCCAGAACTCCGATAAGTATCGTTCGATTTTTCAGATTCCTTGCAAAAGGAGCTGTCGATGCGAACCATGTTTCTATCTCTGGTTATCTGTCTATTTCCAGGGATCGCACTGGCTGATGATGGCGACGATACCTTGCGATTCTACCTTTCTCAGTCAGACGTTGTCCTCCTCGGAGAGTTCACGTCGGCCCTTGATGCGTACACCAGGGAAGCGGGCGTGATCAACTACGGGGGCAGGTTCAAGATTGCAGAGATCCTCAAGGGAGATGTCCTGGGACAGAGACGGGTTGGTGGCACCATCGGCGTTTGCATCGTGCGTTTTGAAGGATCGCCCGCCGACCGCTTGCCGGAGTTGAAGCAAGGGGGCAAGTGCATCCTGTTCTTGAAATATCACCAACAGCCGAATCCCTACTACATTACGGCCGACATGTGGTTTGGCATCCAGCCGCCCCTGCCAAAAATGGCCGAGTCGCTGGGCCGGTTGGCAAACGAGAGACCGGCCCTCCGTGCCTCACCGCCCGCGGAGCCAACTGCGGAGTTCGACCCTCGGGAAGTGTTTCAAGCAGCTTGCAACCGCCTCAAGGCACTGGAACCCCAGTGGAACGCGCTGAAGGGTGTGTCCGCAGTCACGCCGCAAATCGAACTCGGCGAAAACAAACGGTTGACGTCCGCTCTCTTCATCTTCCAACAGAACGCTGTTCCCCCCGGCAAGGAGCCTGCCAAAGCCAAGGACGCGTCTCGGCCTTTTCTCTATGTCTCGGTGCAGCTATGGTCGGGCCGCTCGCAGCAGCCGCCGGCATCGGTACGCGAGTTCGAGTGGAAAGGAGAAACATATCAGGCATGGGTGCAGGTCTATGGCAGCGATCCGGAGCTCGTGGCGGCGCTTCGCCAGACGGTTGACGAGCAGATCCTCGCCCCCCCGGCAATCGAGCAGCCGGAGAAACCGGTGTTGCGCCTGAAAAACGCAACGTCCCGGCAGGCGTATCGCTCAGGACAACCCCTCGTCTTCGAGGGACTTGCAGCCGTCCCCATTCACCGGCCGGGCCCCGAACATTTCAAGATCACACGCATGACCGATGGGGAAGCAATCCCTTTCCACGCCAACGATGATCGAGAGAAGGTTGAGAAACGTCGGCCAAACCAGGTTGAAGCCGTTCCAAGTAGGGAGGACATCCTCGTCTACAACTCACTTTTCAAGGGGACACGACTGTTCCTTTTCCGTGGCAATTTCGACGCCAAAGACCCTGGAGGGCAGCCATGCATCCTGGACTTGTATGGATGCCCAGATTTGGAGCTTGGCGTTCGCTATCGCGTGACCTGGGCTTGCTGGTTGGTCGGGGCGAGCAAAGCAATAGAAACTTCTTGTGAGTTTGAATTAAGCAGATGAAGGGCCGAGCTGTTAATGCTGAGCGATCCGTGGACGTTGTAGTTCCTGGCTTTAACCTTTCCCGCCGCGGCTGGCCACCGCACGCATGAAGGAGGTTTCGGACATGAAGCTCGTCGCCATTCTCTTGGTTCTGGTGTCCTCCCAGCTGTTCGCCGGCCCACTGGCGGCGGAGTCGTGGTCCAAACGGCTGACCCGGGAGGAAACCGGCGACCAAATGTACTCCTTTGCCATCAAGGTTGAGCGGCTCAAGGAGACTGACAGGGGGGAGTTCCTCCAGTTCCAGGTCACGGTGAAGGGAGCGGATCTCCAGGAACTACCCCATCGCTCGGGCGAACTGCGAGTTTTCAACGGAACGGAGTTCGTCACATCCTGCGATGTCCAGCCGGCCGGGCGCGACGGGGCACGGTCGTTCTCCTTCTTCATAGCTGAGAAGTATGCCGAAAAGTCGACTTTCCGTTACGCCCAGCACGGCGAGTTTGATCACATCTCCTACTGGTTTTACCTCAAGGACTTCGTCGAGTCTGGAAAATCGCCCAAGACAAAAGGCAACGATATGGATCCCTGATTGCACGACGGTGGAGATTGCGATGCGCCGTCTCCTACGGCCAGAATAAAATAAATGCATGTTGATGCTTGGTGCCTGCCGGAAACCGATCGATGGCAAGGACGCTCATGCGGGCAACGTTTCTGGCGGCGCTGCTGCCGACCGCGCCGGCTGACGCTGCTGCCGCCGCCTACGAGCAGAGGGTCCGGCCGTTGCTGCTGCACGAGTGCGCTGCCTTCTTTGGTGCCATACGCCCTCCTTTCTGCGTTTGAGTTCGGCAACGTTCCTCCTTTCGTGACCCAGACTGCGGCCAAGAGGATAATCGACCTTTACCGAGGAGAGGAGCGAATGGAAGACCAGAGCGCGTTCGAGCGAAATATCCAACACATCGCGGAAACGATCGGACAACTGCATGAACAAGCGATTGCTTCCTACGCGCCGGTTGTCGAAGCCATCCTCCGCGCGGAAAGCCGCGACATCCAGCAGATCGAGCACACCCTCGACGGACTACTGGACTTCTGCGGCAATGATGCGGTGCTGGAACTCTTTCGCAGACTTTGCCGTCACTATTACTTCGTCAACCCTGCTGCGGCCGCCAGTTACGTTGGTGTCAGCGGGCAGTTGATTCCAGCCACAGGGGGCGAAATCAAAAGCAGCCACTTTGAGCGAGGCAAAAAGTGTCGTTGGTTTTCGTCAACAGTGTTTCTGTTGACGGAGACGGATGATGCCAAACGAACTC